>JAABUK010000444.1_pt1 | contig 87546 bp, 78 predicted proteins | sample 5559141 | NCBI WGS metagenome assembly JAABUK01 (sample SAMN10711869, study PRJNA513367) | rock metagenome | isolation source: Antarctica rocks | place: Antarctica: Victoria Land, Pudding Butte nord | collected 2016-01-03
GATCTTGGTCGTGATCCAGTCCACCATGGGGCGGCCTCCCCTTCAACTCAAAGTGTCAGGTCACCGCAGCCCGATCCAACACGCTTTGCGACAAAGCCCCAGGCTCTATCATCATCGCTCACTTAAAGTCATGCCACGGCTCAAGAATCAGCTGAGGACGTAGCGAGACAGTAGAACTATACTTCAAGGGAGAAAAGTTGACGCGCGTTCGCGGTTGTCGCCTCTGCCAGTTCTTGCAATCCCATGCCACGTACCTCGGCCAGTTTCGCGGCGGTGGAGGCGACCCGAGCAGGTTCGTTATCGCGTCCGCGATGGGGATGGGGGCTTAGGTAAGGGGAATCTGTCTCGACGAGCAGGCGGTCGAGAGGGACACGCGCAGCGGCTTCTCGAAGAGCGTTGAGGGTTTTGTTGGTGAAGGTGATCATCCCGGCGAAAGAGATGTGAAGCCCGAGTGCGAGGAGTTCTTCGGCCTCGGCCCAGTTTCCGGTGAATGAGTGCAGGACTCCTCGGGTCGGGCGACCGAGCTGTGCGAGTTGCTGGACGATGTCGCCGTGACAATCCCGACTGTGGATGATGATCGGAAGATCCAAATCGAAGGCCAGCGTCAGGTGACGGTCGAAATAATCTTGCTGGATCGCAAAGGGAGTACTATCCCAATGCCGATCGAGCCCGGTCTCGCCGATCGCAACGACCTCGGGACGGACGACGAGTTTCCGGATCCGGTCCCAGTCCCCCTGGCGGGCGTCGGAGGCATCATTGGGGTGAATCCCGACGGCGGCGGAGACCCCCGGATGATCACGGGCCATCGCCGCGACCGACTCGCTATCGTCCGCGGTGGTCGCCACCGCGACGATCTGGACGACCCCGGCCTCCCTGGCTGCGCGGAGGACATCGGCCAGTCTCCCTCTCAATCGACGGTCGTCGAGGTGGGCGTGGGAGTCGACCAGAGGGGGGGGCGACATCATGGCAGGTCGTTGTCCTTGGTGAGCGGGGCCGGATCAGAAATCGCCGACCAAATTCGGGCGATCTTCGGCGATCCGAGAGTACAGGCGTTCGAGCCTGGACCCAAGTTCGGGGTCGGTCCGGGCGATCAGGTTTGGTTTGTACTCGGTCGAGGCGTCTTCGAGGAACCCCGACCGGAAGCAGCGCAGATGATTGATTATAAGGGCGGGGGCCGTGATCCGACGATGGAAGTCCTCGGCGGTCGGGTGGTGATTGGTCCAACGGAACCGGGCGAGTACCGAGGCCCGCTGTCGAGTGAATTCCCGATGGCCTTCCGTGCGTCTGGCATGGCAAAGCCGCGGGCAACCGGCGACCGGCCGGGGCCTGAACCGGCTCGACGCCGCTCCCATGGTGGTATTGTCGGCGTATCAGGGCGGTTCCCTTCTGATCGAGCCGGAATGGCTGTTCCAGTTTATATCCATCCGACAGGGTCGATCGCATCGCAGTGCCTTCCGATAAGGACTTCGGCATGGAAGCTCAAGCTTTCTTGACGGAGAATCCGTCACCGCCTGCGGCCGGGGGACGCCCGCCACCTGTCCCTGGACGGCAAGTGAGTACGCGGCAGTCGCGACGGCGGCATGCCCGCGGCCCACCTGGTGGCCGCTGATGCCCCCAACATCGAGACGGTCGTCGGCCAGCTCCGCGTCGACGCCAAGACCAATGAGCACAAGGCCGCCTTGGAACTGCTCGGGGTCTTGCCGCTGCGTGGGCGGATCGTTACTGCCGACGCGATGTTTACCCGTCGCGACGTCTCTACCGTGATCATGGGCCAGGGCAGGGACTACATCCTGCCGGCCAAAGACAACCAACCCAAACTACTCTCGAACAATCAGGCGGCTTTCGCCGAGCCCCTGGCCTTTCCCCCCGGCAGGCCGAGTGGCGGGGGGCGAGTTTCGACCGGGCCGGTGAGTCCGACAAGGGGCACGGCCGAGTTGAGGTCCGCTCGCTGGCGGTGACGACCCGGCTGGCCGATTACCTCGGGTTGGACTGGCCGGGGTGCGTCCAGGTGTTCCGGCTGTAACGCGAACTTCGCTCGGGCGGCGACGTCGAGCGCGAGGTCGTCTACGGGATCATTAGCCTGCCGCGCGAGCGGGCCGTGGTCGCCGAGTTGCTACGGCTGAGCTGGACGCATTGGGGGATCGAGAGCGGGCTCGACGAGCGACGGGATGGAACGCTGCTCGAGGACGCCAGCCGGGTGCGTGGGGTGCGGCGGCACAATTGATGGCGGCCCTGCGGAACCTAATCATCTCCTTGCGCCCCCGGGCGGGGCGGCCAAATCTCGCGGCGGCAGCCCGATACCACATGTGCCACCCGAGAAGTCGCTGGAATTTCTGTCAAGCCGAAGTTGATACTGAAACGGCCCTGGGTGGAGTGTCGCAGGCCCTTGGCAGTTTTTTTGAGTCGTGCTAGGATGGGGGTTTAGGAGGCAGGTCGGGACTCGGGTTGGCCGCCGGGCCGGTGACCCAGGCCTCGGAAATCGCGGGCCGGCGTTGGTGCGGCCGATCGGAAGAGGGATCCCGACGCCTGGCCGAGGAGACGCGATCATGGTCGGTCCGTTCCGTCGTTTCATGGCCCTGCTGATGCTGGGCGGGGTGGGGCTGATCTCGCCGGGATCCCCGGCCCAGGAACCGACTCCGAAATCGGCTGAGCCCGAGGGGGGAGCCAGGCCCGCCCCCGGCGATTTCGCCCTGCCCGGCGAGGACCCGCCGAGGGCCTTCGTCCCGGCTCGGCCGAGGACGGTCGAAGAGCAGCGGCGGGTCGAGTCGCTCCGCTATTATGCGATCGCCCGGGCGTTGGAGGAACGTCGGCAGTTCAACGACGCAATCAAGACCCTGGAAAAGGCCCTGGCCGCCGAACCCGGGTCAACGCCCGTCCTCCGCCGCCTCAGTCGGATCAATTTCGCGCTCGGCCGCGAAGAGCCCGGGATTGCCTACAGCCGTCGCGTGATCGCCTCCGACCCGGGCGACATCGAGACGATCGAGCTCCTGGTCGCCCATTACAAGGACGATCCGACCGCCGCAGAGACGTTCTTGAAAGAAGCCTCCATCAACCCGAAGCTCGACAAGAGATCGGCGGGCGCCCTCTTCGTGGAGTTCCAGCTCGGGACCATCTACGAATCATCGCTCCGGTTCGATAAGGCCGCAGCCGCCTTCGCCAAGGTCTTCGATGCGCTTGACGACAAGTCCCAGGCTCGCCTGACCCCGTCGGAGTTGCGCCGGTTTCTCGGCAACGACGAGGCCCAGGCCTACCTCCGTTTCGGCAGGGTATTCCTCCAGGCGAAGCAGATCGACCGTGCCATCAAATCGTTCCAGCGCGGGTTGGTCTACGATCCCGACGAGCCGCTCCTGCTCATCTTCCTGTCGACGACGTTCCAGGAGGCCGGCCGGGGCGACGAGGCGCTGGCCTTCGTCGAGCGGTTCCTCAAGCGCCAGCCCCGGGGCCGCGAGTCTTACGACCTGCTCGCCAAGATCCTGACATCGCTGAAGCGGGAGAAGGAGATCATCCCCCGGCTGGAGCAACATGCCAAGGACGACCCCAAGAACGTCCCGCTCCAGTACGCGCTTGCCGAGCGTTACAAGGCCGCCGGGCAAGCCGACAAGGCCCAGGCAATCTTCAACTCCCTCCTGGCCGAGCAGCGCGATACCCAGGATTTCGGCGAGCAATTCCCCCGGCTTGTGAAGGAGCGCAAGACCGAGGAACTGCTCCAACTCCTGGCCAAGGCCGCCGGCCGCCTCAAGCGGCTCGACGCCGTCAAGGCGCAAATCGACCTGATCGCCGCCGACCCGGCCTACGTCGACCAGGTGCTCGACGCCGGCCTGAAAATGATCTCGGCCAGCCCCCCGACCCTGGATCCCCAGGACGGCTGGCTTGTCTTGCTGAACATCGCCATCGAGGCGAACCGGGGCGAGAAAAAGGCCGGACTCCTCCGTTGGTCGCTCAAGAGGACTCCCAACCCTCTCGTCTACCGCGAATTGATCCTCACCTTGGAGGACATCGGCAAGTTCGACGAGGCCGAGGCATCCCTGAAGGAGCTGACCGGGAAGTTCCCCGACGAGCGCAACACGAGGAACGCGATCGAGTTGGCCCAGATTCAGTTCAAGGCCAACAAGGTCGATGAAGCGATCGCCACGGCCCGCGAGACGTTCAAAAAGGAACCGAACGACCCGGATGCCCTCCGGGGCCTGGCCCTCCTGCTCAATCAGGCGGGCAAAGGCGGCGAAGCGATCGAGACGGTCCGCATCGCCCTCAAGGCCGACGCTAACAATCCCGACCTCACTTCCCTTCTTGGAAGCCTCTTGATGCGGGAGCACCGCAACGACGAGGCGATCGCGGTCTTCAAGGGGATGATCGACCGATATCCCAACAATGACGACATCCTCAAGATCGCCCGCCAGTCGCTTTCGAGCATCTACACCGACATGGGTGACTTCGCCAAGGGCGAGGCCGAGTTGGAGTTGCTCTTCGCCAAGGATCCCAACGACCCCGGCGTCAACAACGACCTCGGCTATCTCTACGCCGACCAGGGCAAGAATCTCGAAAAGGCCGAGGAGATGATCCGCAAGGCCGTCGCCGAAGAGCCCGATAATTACGCCTACCTCGACAGCCTGGGCTGGGTTCTGTTCAAGCGCGGTAAGTTCCAGGAGGCCCGGGCCCCACTGGAGAAGGCGCAGGCCGACCCCCGTTCCGACTCGACCATCCCCGATCACCTCGGCGACGTCTATTTCCAGCTCCAAGAGCACGTCAAGGCCCGGGCCGCGTGGGAGCGGGCCCTGAAGATCGCCGCCAAGGTAAGGCCCGCCGACAAGCGGCTCGCCGAGATCCAGAAGAAGCTCCAGTCGATCCAGCAGCTCGAGCCGTCGCCCCGGCCCAAGACGGGCGATACTCCCTGAGCCACCCCGGCCGCCCGCCGACGGCCCGGCCCGGCGTCTGCGGCGTCCCACATCATCCGTTACGGAGTCGAAAGATCATATGGCAGGGCATTCCCATTCGGCGAACATCGCGCACCGGAAAGGGGCCGTCGACGCCAAACGCGGCAAGCTGTTCAGCAAGCTCTGCCGCAAGATTTACGTCGCCGCCAAGAACGGCGGCGGAGACCCCGACGCGAATCTCAAACTCCGCTATGCGATCGACAAGGCCCGGTCGTATAGCTGTCCCAAGGACAACATCGAACGTTCGATCAAGAAAGGGACGGGCGAGCTGGCCGCGGAGAACTTCGAGGAGGTCACCTACGAAGGATACGGCCCCGGGGGCGTCGCTGTACTCTGCGAGGTCCTGACCGACAATCGGAATCGGACGGCGGGAGACCTCCGCAAGGCGTTCGAAGTCTGCGGCGGGAACCTCGGCTCCAACGGCTGCGTGAGCTATCTGTTCGAATACAAGGGGCTGTTCGTCATCGAGGCCAGGCACGTCGCCGAGGACAAGCTGATGGAAGTCGCCCTTGAAGCCGGGGCCGACGACCTGAACCGGGCCGACGAATACTTCGAGGTGACTTGCGACCCGAAGGCGTTCGAGTCGGTCCGCAAGGCGCTGGAGGACCACAAGATCGCGGTCGAGTCCTCGGATACCAGCTACCTCCCCTCGAATTACATCAACCTCGACGCCGACCACGGCCGGAGGATGCTCCGACTCCGCGACCTCCTCGAAGAGAACGAGGACGTCCAGAACACGTACGACAACGCCGAGGTCCCCGAGGACCTGGTCCGGGCCTGACCCTCCAGGACGCCGATGGTTCGCACGCCGCGGATTAGCCCCGATCTGGAACGGGCCTTGCGTATGGCCGCCGTCGGGCATCGCGACCAGGTCCGCAAGGGCAGCGGCGTGCCCTACGTCGAGCACCCGATGGCCGTCGCCCTGGTCCTCGACCGCGCCGGGTTCGATGACGAGGTCGTCATCGCGGGCCTTCTCCATGACCTCGTCGAGGACACCGACGTCACTCTGGATCAGATCCGCGACCGATTCGGCGACCGCGTCGCCGCGATGGTGGCCAATTGCACCGAGGTCAAGCTCGACGCCTCGGGCGGGAAACGACCCTGGATCGACCGCAAGACGGATCACCTCGAATCTCTCGCCAACGCCCCCGACCCGGCCCGGGCGATTGTCCTGGCCGACAAGCTCCACAATCTTACCTGCATCCGGCTCGACCTGCTCGACGGCCGGGCTGTCTGGGACTCCTTCGGCGCCGATCGCGATCGGGTCCTCTGGTATTACGGGGCTACCATCGACGCCTGCCGGTCGGACGACCCGCGCCTTGCCGGCCTCGCCGACGTGTGCCGCGCGGCCCTGGCAGAGGTGACGGCCCTTGGTCCCGGAAATTCGATAAGTTCGGCTCTGGTGGGTTGATCACCCGGAAGATGGCTCCTATAGTAAGGGCGTCGGCCGAGATTCACCTCCGACCGACTTGGGTCGTGCGAGCGTGGCACGACATGATCAAGCCCCGTCTTGCTCGAGGCTGGACTCCCGCGGGACCGGGAAGGCCCTCATTGAATAGGAGGTGATCGCGTGTGTAGTGACAACCAGAGGCGGCTCGCCTAACGGCAGCCGACGGGTTGCCCGTCGGGCAGCCGCATCTTCTGCTTGATCTGAGAAGATCGCGGGGCCAGGCCCGATGGCTGTCGGGCCTGGTCTCTTTCCCCATCCCGATTCACATTATTCCGGAGCGTCTGGAATTGTCTCCCCTCTTCACATCCAGCCCGTTTGATGGTTATCGGCCGTGGTCCTGGCGGTTTACCAGGGTCATCGTGATCGGTCATCGGGCTGGGTCCGGGAGCTAAATCTTCCGCTTGACGTCCCAGAAGCAAGCCACAAGCCCCGTGACCTGGAAAGGTCCCGGGGCTTTTTTTCGTCGCGGCTTATCTCACCACCCGGTCGTCGATCGACCGATTGTTTTGCCGGTCCGAAGCCGGCCCCAGGAGGACGGGTCACCGTGATTGTCGTGATGAAATCCGACGCGACGGCCGAGCAGATTGATCATATGGTAGGTCACATCCGGGCCCTGGGGATGTCGCCCCAGGTCCTGGTTGGGACACAGCGCACCGTGATCGCCGCCATCGGCGACGAGCGCCAGGGATTGGCCGAAGTCCTCGAGCCGGGCGAGGGCGTGGAGAAGGTCATGCCGATCCTGGCACCGTACAAGCGCGCCTCGTCAGAACTCACCTCCGAGCGGACCGTCGTCAGGGCCCGAGGCCTCGTGGTCGGCGGGACCAAGCTGGCGGTCATCGCCGGGCCGTGCTCGGTCGAGAGCGAGGGGCAAATCGTTTCCCTGGCAAAGACCCTGAGGTCGATGGGGGCGACCGGCCTCCGGGGCGGGGCGTTCAAGCCTCGGACCAGCCCGTATAGCTTCCAGGGCCACAAGGAGGACGGCCTCAAGATGCTGTCGACCGCCCGGGAGGCCACCGGCCTGGCGATCGTCACCGAGGTCATGGCACCGGAACACGTCCCGATGGTCGCCCGGTATGCCGACGTCCTCCAGATCGGCGCCCGGAACATGCAGAATTATCAGTTGCTTCAGGCCGTGGGCGACTCGGGCAAACCCGCCCTCCTGAAGCGCGGGATGAGCGCGACGATCGAGGAGTTCCTGCTCGCCGCCGAATACATCCTCGATCGGGGCAATCCCAACGTCATCCTCTGCGAACGGGGAATTCGGACTTACGAAGATCACACCCGGTTCACCCTCCCTCTGGCCACCGTCCCTTACCTTCAGGACAAGAGCCACCTGCCCGTGATGGTCGACCCCTCGCACGGCACGGGCAAGGCCAAGCTGGTCCTCCCGATGTCACGGGCCGCCGTCGCGGCTGGCGCCGACGGGCTGATTATCGAGGTCCATGAAGACCCCGAGCACGCCATGAGCGACGGCTCGCAGACGATCACCCCCGCCGCCTTCGCGCAGCTCATGGCGGCCTGCCGACGGGTCGCCGAGGCCGTCGACCGCACAGTTTGACCCGAACGTCGCCGGTCGGCATGCGACTCGCATCGCCATCTCTGTGGTCCGGCCGGGTGATCCGCCAACTCGGCCGCAAGCCAAAAGGGCAAATCATGGCCGATCCCATCAAACCGGGCGACCGCGTCGAATGGAACACCCCACAGGGTAAGACGACCGGTAAGGTCAAGAAGAAGCTGACCAATCCGATTGAGATCAAGGGCCACCACGTCGCGGCCTCGCCCGAAAATCCGGAGTTGCTCATCGAAAGCGAGAACTCGGGCTCGCTGTCCGCCCACAAGCCGGGTTCGCTCCGCAAGGCGAAGGCCAAGCCGAAGCCGGAGGGCAAGCCATGAGCGACGACACCGGAAAGGTCTTCGCCGACCTCGAGTCGGCCATCAACATGCCCGCCCGCCAGATTGAGGCCTGACTCGACACCGACGAGTCGAACGGCGTCAAACGCAACGGCGGGGGTACAGCGAGTCCGTCGGCCTCCACTCGGGCTCTCAGATCATCGCCATCCTCGGCAAGAAGCAGGGGATTGCACCCATGGCGAAGGTGGTCATCTATATAGACAGCCACCTCGCCCATTGCCCCTTCAGGGACGTGCAAGCCCCCTAACGTCAATCGCTCATAGATTGACGCCACGACTCGTCAAAGTAGGCAAGGACAGCGGGTCGATCGAAGGCTCCCGGATAAACGCCGGGAATCGCCGGTCCGGTGGTCTACCGGACCGGCTCGTATCAATCCTTCCCTCGGTGCGAGGCGACCCGAATCTGGGCCCGGGCGCGGTCAACAGCCCGTCCCTTGTCGGCCACATCCTGCTCGGTGGAAGCGATCCGGGCTTTGGCCAATTCCAGTTCCTTCTCGGCGGCCGTGACGTCGACCGAGGCGGCCGGGATCGCTCGATTGGTCAGGACGGTGACCACGTTGTCGCGGACCTGGGCGAATCCGCCGTCGACGAAATAGCGTCGGTTCGTCCCCTGGGCTTTGGTCCGCAACTCTCCGTAGCCCATCCGGCCGATCAGTGGCGATCGGCCGGGCAGGACGCCGAGCTCGCCGTCGAACAGCGGCAGGGCGACAAAGTCGACCAGCTCGTCGAACAGCGTGCGTTCGGGGGTGACCACGACGCACTGGATCCGGTTGCCCGGTTTTTTGCCTTCGGACTTCGGGGCCGAGGCCCCGAAGTCCGCGTCGGCGTTGTCTGCGGTCGCCATCGCGGGAAATGCTCCGGTCGGGAATCGATCGTCAACGCGCCATCCGCTTGGCCTGTTCCTCGGCCTGGTCGACCGAGCCGACGTAAAGGAAGGCACCTTCGGGGAGGTGGTCCCACTTGCCGTCGCAGATCTCGCGGAAGCTCTTGATCGTGTCGGGCAAGGTGGTGTACTGGCCTTCCTTGTTGGTGAAGACCTCGGCGACGAAGAACGGCTGCGACATGAACCGCTCGATCCGACGGGCCCGGTGGACGATCAGCTTGTCCTCCTCGGACAACTCGTCGACGCCGAGGATGGCGATGATGTCCTTGAGTTCCTTGTAGCGCTGGAGGATTGTCTGGACCCGACGGGCGACGTCGTAGTGTTCCTGGCCGACGTATTGCGGGTCGAGGATCCGCGACGACGAGCCGAGCGGGTCGACGGCGGGGAAGATCCCCTTCTCGGCGATCGACCGCTGGAGCACGATGAAGGCGTCGAGGAAGCCGAAGGTCGTGGCCGGAGCCGGGTCGGTCAGGTCATCGGCCGGGACGTAAACGGCCTGGACCGACGTGATGGCGCCCTTGTTGGTCGAGGTGATCCGCTCCTGGAGGCCGCCCATCTCGGTGGCCAGGGTCGGTTGATATCCCACGTTCGACGGCATCCGGCCCAGGAGCGCCGAGACTTCCGAGCCGGCCTGGCTGAAGCGGAAGATGTTGTCGATGAACAGGAGGGTATCGGCCCCCGTCGAGTCGCGGAACCATTCGGCGTTGGTCAAGGCCGAGAGCGCGACCCGGAGCCGGGCGCCCGGGGGCTCGTTCATCTGGCCGAAGAACATGACCGTGGAATCGATGACGCTCTTGCCGGTCGAGCCGATCTTGGTGTCCTGCATCTCCAGCCAGAGGTCGTTCCCCTCGCGGGTCCGCTCGCCGACCCCGGCGAACACCGAGTAGCCGCTGTGGACCTTGGCGATCCGCGCGATCAGCTCGGTGAGGATTACCGTCTTGCCCAGCCCGGCGCCGCCAAACAGGCCGATCTTGCCGCCCCGGACGAACGGGGTGAGCAGGTCGATGACCTTGATCCCGGTCTCGAAGACCTCGGTCTTGGGCGAGAGGGTATCGAACGGGGGCGGGTCGCGGTGGATCGGCCAGTGCTCGGAGGCGTTAACCTCGCCCCGGCCGTCGATCGGCTTGCCCAGGAGGTTGAATACCCGACCGAGCGTCTCCTTGCCGACCGGCACATGCACCGGCCCTCCGGTGTCGATCACGGCCATCCCCCGGACCAGCCCGTCCGTCGACCCCAGCGCCACGCATCGGACCCGGTTGCCGCCCAGGTGCTGCTGGACCTCGCCCGTCAGGCGGATCTTGACGCCCTTCTCATCGCCGTCGATCGTCAGCGCATTGTAAATCTCGGGGAGGTGACCTTCATCGAACTCGGCGTCGAAGGTCGAGCCGATCACCTGGGCGATATGTCCGGTCGCGGTCGCGGTGGCCATGAGGACGGGTCCTTCGGTGGGAATGCCATGTGTGATGTCAGATTGTTGATTCCAGATTTCAAACGGATAAGAATTCCGGTCTGAAATCCGAAATGCGGGATCTGTTATATCGGATCATTCGAGCGCCGCGGCCCCGCCGATGATCTCGGCAAGCTCGCGGGTGATCTGGGCCTGTCGGGCCCGGTTGTAGAGCATGGTGAGGTTCTTGACCATCTCGTCGGCGTTCTCGGTCGCCCCCCGCATGGCGACCATCCGCGCGATCTGCTCGCTGACGGCAGCGTCGAGGAAGCACTTGAAGAGGCGGACCTTGAACGAGACGGGGACGATCTCCTCGAGGATGCTCAGGGCGTCCGGGACGAACTCATACGGGACGCGCTCTCGGGGCTTGCTTTCCCTGGCGGGCGTGGCCGGCTTGATCCCACCGGCCGGCGGGGCCGGTTTCGTCACGGTCATCGGCAGCAAGGTCTCGACGATCGCCTCCTGGCGGGCCGAATTGATGAACCGGGTATAGGCCACTTCGACCCGGTCGACCTCGCCCCGGAGGAACATGCCGATGTACTTGTCGGCGATCGCCTCGACCTCGGCATACTGCGGCCGGTCCTCGAACTGGAGGTAGGTCGCGTCGACCGGGATCTGGCGGAACCGGCAGAAGGCGACCCCGCGTTTGCCCGAGACTTCCAGGTGGGATTCGAGGCCGTCCGTCGCCCGGTCCTGGAGGGTCCGGGTGGAGATCCGGATCACGTTACCGTTATAGCCGCCGGCCAACCCCCGGTTGCTGGTCAGCATCAGCAGGACCGACCGCTTCGCCGGCTGTCGGACCTCCAGGAGCGGGTGCGTCACGTCCCCGGCCGTGGCGCCGAGGTCGGCGACCAGCTCGGCGATCTTCCGCGTGTAGGCCTCCGCCTGGGTCGCCCGGTCGAGCGCCTTCTTAAATCGGGCGGTGGCGATCAGCTCCATCGTCCGCGTGATCTTGCGGATGTTCTGCACCGATTTGCGGCGCTTGACGATCGCTCGGGCCTTGGCCATCGGTGGTGTCTCGCCTCGCCATCAGGGCCGATTGGGGACGGATCCCGCCCCGGGCCGTCTCCCGTGGGAGACGGCCCGGGGCGGCGACATCGACTTCAGACCGAGGCGCCGGCCAGGGCGGGGGCGTTGGCCGCGGGGTTCGCCGGCGTGGCCGGGCGATAGCCCGCCTTGAATTCGCCCAGCGCGGCCTTGAGCCCGGCGATGACCGGGTCGGACAGCTTCCTCTCGCGGACCAGGAGGTCGCGGACTTCCGACTTCCGGTCCCGCATGAAGGTGAGGAATTGCTCCTCCCACCTCGAGACTTCCTTGATCGGGACGGCGTCGAGGTAGCCTTCGGAGCCGGCGTACATGCTCATCACCTCGTCGACCACGTCCATCGGCTGATACTGCGGCTGCTTCAAAAGCTCGACCATCCGGTAGCCGCGGTCGAGCTGCTGCTGGGTGGCCTTGTCCAGCTCGGTCCCGAGCTGGGCGAAGGCTTCCAGCTCGCGGAAGGCCGCCAGGTCGAGCCGGAGCCCGCCGGCGACCTTCTTCATCGCCGGGATCTGGGCCTTGCCGCCGACCCGAGAGACGCTGATCCCGACGTCGACCGCCGGCCGGACGCCCGCAAAGAAGAGGTCGGGCTGGAGGTAGATCTGGCCGTCGGTGATCGAGATCACGTTGGTGGGGATGTACGCCGACACCTCGCCTTCCAGCGTCTCGATCAGCGGGAGCGCCGTCATCGACCCGCCCGAGGTGCCCGTCTTGACGACCTTGTGACCCGGGCGGTTCGCCAGCTCGTGCTTGGATTCCTCGGCACCCGGGACGCCCAGGTAGACCTTGCCGTCGACGCCCGAGGTCTCGGTGATTTCGGAATCGCTCGGGGTCGACTCGGGGACGATCACATACTTGTTGGCCAGCTTGGCCGACCGCTCCAGGAGCCGCGAGTGGGCGTAGAACACGTCGCCGGGATAGGCCTCGCGGCCGGGCGGGCGGCGGAGCAGGAGCGACAGCTCCCGGTAGGCGACGGCCTGCTTGGACAGGTCGTCGTAGACGCAGAGGGTGGCCATCCCCTTGCCGTACATGAAGTACTCGGCCATCGCGCAGCCGGCGTAGGGGGCGAGGTACTGGAGCGGTGCCGGATCGCTGGCCCCGGCGGCCACGACGATGGTGTAATCCATCGCCCCGTGCTTGCGGAAGATCTCGACGAGGTTGGCGGTCGTCGACTCCTTCTGGGCCACGGCGACGTAGACGCAGATGACGCCGGTCCCCTTCTGGCTAAGGATCGCGTCGATCGCGATCGCGGTCTTGCCCGTCTTCCGGTCGCCGATGATGAGCTGGCGCTGGCCCCGGCCGATCGGGGTCATGGCATCGATCGCCTTGACCCCGGTCTGCAACGGTTCGTCGACCGGCTGACGGTCGGCGATCCCGGGGGCGGGCGACTCGATCAGCCGGGTCTCCGAGGCGGAGATTGGCCCCTTGTTGTCGATCGGCTCGCCGAGCGGGTTGACCACCCGGCCGACCATCGCCTCGCCGACGGGGACGCGGAGCAGCTCGCCCGTGGCGGTGACCGTCTCGCCCTCGTGGATCGCGGTGAAGTCGCCCAGGATGATGACGCCAACCGACGTCTCTTCGAGGTTCAGGGCCAGGCCGCGGACGCCGTTCTGGAACGTGACCATCTCGCCGTTCATCACGCCCGAGAGGCCATGCACCCGCGCGATCCCGTCGCCGACCTCGAGGACGCGCCCGACCTCGGTCCGGGTGACCTCGGACTGGAACTGTTCGATCTCACGCTGGATGACTGAAGTGATCTCGTCGGCTCTGAATTTCATGGGTCTTTCTTTCGATGAGGCGGCCGCGGAGCCGCTCCAGGTGGGTCCGGACCGAGGCGTCGTAGACGTCGTCGCCGACCTGGACCACCAGGCCCCCGATCAGCGACGGGTCGACTTCCAGGGTGATCACGGGCGTGGCTTGGATCATGGCGGCCAGCCGGTCCCTGACCGCCGATTGCTGGCCCTCGTCGAGCGGGACGGCCGATTGGACCGTCACCGGCTTGCGGTTGAGCTTGCGGTCCAGCGTGGCGCGAGCCTGGAGGGTGACGGCCGACAGGATGCCCAGCCGGCCGTGACGGTTGAGGACCCGGAGGAATCGGACGACCGTCGGCAGGGCCCGACCCTCGAACGTGGCGTTGAGGATCCGGTCCTTCTCGGCGACCGACACCGACGGTGAGGCCAGGATCGAGGCAAACCGGGGTTGGGCCCCGAGGACATCGGCCCGGATCTCCTCCAGCTCGCCGACCACGGCTTCCACTTCATCGCCGCTGGCATTGAGCAGGGCCTCGGCGTAGTTCCGCGTCAGCTCGGGCGCCACCTCGTCGAACACGGTCCCCGGCATGGCGGCTTCGGCGGGACCCATGCTCATGAGTAAGACCCCTCTCGGCCGTTGGCCGGCATCTCGCCGAGCGCGACGTCGACCAGCCGGCGATGGTCGGACTCGCCCAGCTCCCTGGTCAGGACGCGGCCGGCGACGGAGACGGCCAGGTCGGCCGTCTTCGACCAGATCTCCATCAGGGCCTGGTCCTTGGCCCCGGCGATCTCGCGCTGGGCCCGATCGCGGGAAGCCTCGGCCTCGGCCTGGGCCTTCCTCAGGATGGTGTCGGCCGCGACCAGGGCCTCCTTGCGGGCCTCCTCGATCAGGATCCGAGCCTGGTCGGCGGCCTGGGCGAGCTGGCGGCGATTCTCGGAGGAGATCGCCTCGGCCTCATTCCGGGCCCTTTCCATGTCGAGGAGGACCTGCTCCAGGTGCGCCTCGCGCTCGTGCAACGACCTCATCAGCGGCTTCCAGGCGAACCGGCCCAGGACTCCCATCAGTCCGAGGAACACGACCAGCGTCCAGATCGCCAGCGACGGCTCGACCGCCATGATGTCATGGGTCTTGTGCTCGGAGTCGGTGCCCGGAGGGGTGGCCTCGGTCCCCTTCTCGGACGCCTTCGCAGCGTCGGCGGGCCGGGGGACCGCCGCTCCCTCGGCCGTGGACGGACGCCCGGGCAGCCCGAGCACGAGGGCCAGCAGCCCGAGGGCCGGGATCGTTCGCCGGAACATGGTGCAAAGCCTCGCGATCGGGAAGACTCGGGGTGATCCGTCAAGGGCCGTGGTCGGGCCGCCCGACCCGGCCGATCGGGCGGGTTCCGAACGGCTTCAACTCGTGGAGATGATGAAGCCAAGCACGATGATCGCGAAGAACGTCACGCCCTCGATCAGCGCGGCCGAGATGATCATGGCCGTCTGGATGGTCGCGGCCAGCTCGGGCTGGCGGGCCATGCTCTCGACCGCCGAGGCGGTCAGCTTGCCGATCCCCAGGCCGGCGCCGATGATCACGAGGCCGACGCCGATCCCATTGAACCGGGAGGGCGCGCCCGTGACGGGGCCCTCTTGGCTCCTCCTCGTGGCTTCGACGGACCTCGAGTCCTGGGCGGTCGCGTGGGCCGACGCGACGATGAGCAGGCCGAGAACCAGGGCGGCGGACTTCACGAATTTCATCGGGACCTCGACTCCTGAAAGGATGCCTGTCGGAAGGGGGGAGGGTACGCGACCAGGGTGCGGGACGACGAGCCGGGGCCGCCGTCGATCAGTGCGGATGGGCGGCCGAGCCGATGAACAGCGCGGACAGGAATGCGAAGATGTACGCTTGCAGGAAGGCCACGAAGAGTTCCAGGAGGCTTAACGCCACGACCCCGGCGATGCTTGCCGGCATCACGAAGTACCACGCCGTCCCGGAGACCGTGAGGATGAACCCGAGTATCACCGCCAGGACGATGTGACCGGCCAGCATGTTGGCGAACAACCGGACGCAGAGGACGAAGTGACGGATCAACAGCCCGGCGATCTCGATGAAGAACAGGAGGATCCAGAGCGGCGGCTTGATCAGCGCCGGCACATCGAGCTTCGGGACGATCCCGATCCAGAACCCGACCGGGCCCATCGCCCGGAAACCCGTGATCAGGACCACCGCGAACGTCATCACCGCGAGCACGAACGTCACGTTGATGTTGCCGGTGGGCGAGGCGCCGCCGGGGATCATCCCCAACAGGTTGTTGACCAGGACGAAGAAGAAGACGGTCCAGAGATAGGGGAGGAACCGGTCGGCCTCGTGCCCGCCGATCGCCGGCCGGGCGACGTTGTCGCGGATGAAGAGGACGAGCACCTCGAACGCATTGAGGAACGGGCCCCGGGTGACCGGGTGTTTCGCGACGTGCCGCGCCAGTGGGATGATGATGGCGGCGATCAGGACCGCGGCGACCAGCTCCATCACCATGAATCGGGTGATCTGGAAGTCGTAGAAGCCGAGCGGGATCTTCGGCAGGTCGACGATCACATGCCCGTTGTCGTTCCACCAGGGGAACTCCAGGGAGGGATGATCGACCACGTGGTCGAGCGGGCTGTGAGCTTGTTCTGCGGCCATGGTTGCGGTGATCCCGATGACGCCCGACGACCCCAGGCTTGACCCTACCCCGACGCATCCCGCTCAGCCCGGCTTCGAGCCGCCGCGGGCGATCCGGAGGATGCCCATCATGCCGACCACGAAGCCCAGGACCATCCCCACCAGGAGCCCGCCGGGGCCGGTCCCGAGCCGGCTGTCGAGGAGATGGCCGAGCAGCGGGGGCACGGCGAATTCGAGCCCCAGGGTGCTGATCCGGGAGGCCCACTCGATGCCCAACGACATGGGCGAGCGGGGTTCAAGTCCCGACACGACGTCCCCCGATCCGGACAAGGGGGCGGAGGGGATAACCAACCCGCCATCGGTCACTGGCATCGGCAAGTAATAGGAACGTTTGCACGACCCTCGGTGGCGTCGGCGAGGACCAGTCTAACCGGGCCGGGAGGCAAGTCAACACCCAAGAAAGAATCCGAGAAATAATTCACAATGTCATCCGGCGGGCGATAAGGCTGCTCGGCCGCCGAGGTTGGGAGCTGGGAAGCCACCGGTCGCCGGCTGTGCCTCGTCATTACAATCCGGCGAAATTGTCCGGCGTCGGACACGGCGTATAAGAATCTCGGTTGACGCGGCCTTCGACGTTTGTTATTACGTACCAAGCAACGTTCTACGCCAACGACGAGCCGGTTGAACCGATGTGGGGACCAGGCATGACGTCGCCCTTGATCTCCGGGTCCGATCCAACGACGGGCGGCCTTCGACCGTATCTCACGGTTTGAAGGGCCGCCTTCTTTGTTTCCTCGGCGGCCCGCAGCCGTGGCGCGTCAGCAACTCGGTCCGAGGTCTGTCTTCAATCCGGGCGACAAGGAGTTGTCCGGATCGGCCCACTCATGGATGAACCTCGAGTTCCTTGTCCCGTCCGGCGTGCCTCCTCGTGCCCGGGTGGAGACGGAGTGGCCCCGCATGACCGTCGATTCGCTCAAGGACTGCAATAAAAAAGTTCTGGCGCGGATGGCCAAGGACCAGGGTATCGTCGGCTGGCATGCGATGCGCAAGGATCAATTGATCCGGGCGTTGACGCCGCCGGCGACGGCCCACAAGAAAGACGCGGCGAAGCCCGCGGCCGAGAAGACCCTGGTCAACCCGCCGGCCAGGCGGCCGACGCCGCCCCCCGCCCCGGTCCCGGCCCGGATCCTCCCCGTGTCGCCTCCCCGGCCTCTGGACCACGCTTGTGTGAAGGACCGGATCATCGCGATGGTCCGCGACCCCTACTGGCTGCATGCATACTGGGAGCTAAGCCGGTCGACCCTGGCCCGCGCCCAGGCCGCCCTGGGCCAGGACTGGCATACCGCTCGCCCCGTGCTCCGCCTGATGGACGTCACCAGCGAGGACACGACGGCGGCCTCCGAGCGCCACATCCGCGACATCGAGATCCACGGCGGCGTCAACAACTGGTATATCGACGTCGTCAACCCCCCGCGATCTTATCGGATCGACATCGGCTATCTGGCCCGTCGCGGCAAGTTCTTCGTCCTGGCCCGATCCAACGTGGTCAACACGCCCAAGGCCGGCGTTTCCGACGTGATGGACGAGAACTGGGCGAGCGTCCAGGAGCAGTTCCAGAAGATCTATCATCAATCCGGCGGCGCCAACGGGTCGGCCAGCTCGCAGGACCTCCGCGAGCTATTCGAGGAGCGGCTCCGCCGGCCGATGCACGGCCTGTCGCTCCAAAGCCTCGGGACCGGGGCCCTCCACGGCCTCTCCGGCGGCTTCCACTTCGAGATCGACGCCGAGTTGATCGTCTACGGGGCCACCGAGCCCAACGCCAAGGTCACCCTGCAGGGCGAGCCGGTCCAACTCCGGCCCGACGGGACCTTCACGGTCCGGTTCAGCCTGCCCGACTCCCGCCAGATCATCCCGGCCGTCGCCGCCAGCCCCGACGGCGTCGAGGAACGGACCATCGTCCTGGCCGTCGAGCGGAACACCAAGGAACTCGAGCCAATGATCCACGACGGCAACGAACTCTGAGCCCCCGGCCGTCCCAGCCGACCGCCCCGTAACCGACGCCGCGACATCCCCCTCCGCTCGTCGAGGGTGGATGGCGCGGCGTCTCCCATTGTCAGATCGCCCGGCCGGCGTAAACTTCTCTCGTGAGACCGAGACCAACGAAGGCCCGTCCTCAACGGCCCGGGAGACGCTCCTTGAGCAAGGATATCACCCCGATCTTGAACGGTTGGGAGCACGACCCCGACGAATTTCAGGTCCGGATCATCGCCGGCGACGACGGCCGCGACAAGCTTCAGATGCGGGTCGACCTGGGCGTGATCCAGATGGAACTGGACGGTCGGCCCGATGGTCGCCTACCCCACGGCCGGGACTCCCTCCTGGACCATTATGAGGCCCGGGCCCGCGAGGCGGAGTCGCCCGGCGATTACCGGATCGATTCCGACGAGTGCGCGGCCTTGATGCGCGAGGGGGTGCAGTACTATCACCGATACCTGGCCGCCTTCCACCTCCAGCGCTACGACCTGGTCGCTCGCGACACCGCCCGGAATCTCCGCCTCTTCGCGTTCGCGGTCAAGCATGCCGCCGACCGCCGCGACAAGATCCAATTCGACCAGTATCGGCCTTACGTCACCATGATGAGGGCCCGCGCCCTCAGCGCCGAGGCGATGGATCGAGATGACCACGCCGCCGCCCTGTCCGCCATCGACCAGGGGATCGAGGCGATCCGATCCTTCCTCCGCGAATACGACGAGGAAGAGAACCAGGTCCATTGTCGGGAGTTGAACAAGTTAATCCGGCTCCGCCGCGAGGTCGAGCAGGCCCGACCGGTCGGCCCGATCGACCGGCTGGTCCAGCAGCTCGATCTGGCCATCTCGCTCGAGGACTACGAGGAGGCCGCCCGCCTCCGGGACCAGATCGCGCGGCTCAGCGGGTCGCCGGTCCCCCCGAATGCCCGGTCGGCTCGGCCTTCCTGATCGGCCCGATGTTTTCGGGCATCGGCCTTGATGCCGATGGGACCGGAGGCTAACATGATTTTGTCCGGCTCAGGCCGGACGGATCCTCTGCCATGTTCGATAGGGGCGTACTTTTGGCGAACCAATGAGTACCCGTTGGGAGCCGATTCACGGCCGCTCGGCTTGTCCGTCCCGGCCTAAGGCGCCCACTTAAACTGCGGGTTCTCAAAAGCGTCTCAACGGCATTGCGGTGGAGGATTTAAAACGGCCCGCGTCCGCCTTCGCTGGTCGAAGGCGGACGCGGGCCGTTTCTCTTCCTCCCTCGATCGGGCTGACCCTTCGATGGACATCAAGGCCCGCAAGGCAACGATACGTCGTGAGGTCCTCGCGCGGATCCTGGCCATGGATCCCGTCAGCCGATTGGCCCAGCAAGCCGCCCTCTTCCATCGGTTCGGCGGGCTGCCTGGGTTCGCCGACGTCCGGACCGTCCTGCTGTACGCCTCGGCCTTCGCCGAGGAGGTCGACACGGGCCCGATGCTCCGGCTAGCCCTCGATCTGGGCAAGCGCCTGATCCTGCCCACCGTGGATCGACCGGCCCGTCGCCTGCGGCTGTTCGAAGTGGCTGAGCCTCGCCGTGAGTTGGTCCGGGGGCTGAAGGGCATCCCCGAGCCGGCCCCGGGGTGTCGCGAGGTCGATCCGACCGCGGTGGATTGGGTGCTCGTGCCCGGCCTGGCGTTTGACGACCGGTGCCACCGGCTCGGGAGGGGGGCCGGCCTTTACGACCGGCTCTTGCCCCGCCTCCGCCCCGACGTCCCGACCTGGGCCCTGCTGTTCGACTCCCAATGGGTCGAAGGGCTCCCGGTCGAGCCGCACGACCGGGAGATCGAGGGCGCCGCGGACCACATCCGCGTCGTCCGGAGGACCGGGAACTTCGCCTGACGCGACGAACGATAATGGCGGGTTCGGACGAATCCCCTCCTCAAGGAAGCCGCTCGATCCGCCCGGGAGTTCCGCGATGGCCGATCAAGTTGGCTCGACGGTCGCAGTGTCGCAAGTCGTCCCGACATGGCCGATGCTCCTGGCCGGTACGCGGATCGGGACGTTCATCCCGACCCTCATTGTCCTGATCCCGGCTACGAATGGGGCCGGGATGGTCGTGGCGGAATCGGCCCGAGAGGGAGGATGGAGAGGGATTGCCATCGGTGCGGACGGCCTTTTCCCGGTCGAGGGAATAGGTGGTACGCACCTTCCTCACTCAATCTCGATTTGGGGCGGGGCCTCGTAGGACCGGAAGGCGGCCGGGATCGACGCCGACTCGGTTTCGCCATCGTGAAGGATCAAACGGTAACGGAACCGCATCGATTCGCCGGCCGGAAGGAGATATTCTCCCGACTCTTTCCGGCCGAAATCGTGCCATCCGAATGGGTTGGCGGCAAACAGGCCGTAGTCGCGGACGTGCCACGTCGTCGGTGCCCGGAAACTCGACGGGTGATTGAGGATCGCCACTCCGACCAGCTTGTCGTCGACCGGGCCGGTATAGTCGACCCAGGGAGAGGCGAGCCCCCAGGTTGCCTTGTCGACGATCCCCTCGGCATTCCGGATCCGCCCACGCTTCTTGCCGGTCACGTCCATCGAAGTGGCCACTCGGAGGCCGAACATCCCTTCCTTGGTGTCGCCGAAGGTAACGGGCCCGGCGGTCGCCTTGATCGTGATGTCGAAGTCGAGCACCCGGGCTTTCTTTGTCGCGTAGACCGTGACAATACGTTCGTCCTCGCAGACCTTCTTGCCGTCGGGCCCGACCCAGTCGTCGGTCGTCCGGATCCGGCCCACGGCGGCACCCCCGATCGCCGTGGTCCGGGACGTCTCCCGGATCGTGCCGTGCCCCGGCATCTCGCTCCAGAAGTCGACCTTGTTCACGCTCCCGTGGGTGAACCAGAGCGACCGATGATGCGGATGGTCAATCTTCTCCCCCGGAACCTTGGCCATCGGGTAAGACCGGGTCATCGCCGCGCCCGAAGGGCCGATCACCGGGAAATAGTAAGGTTTCGGGCCGTCGTCGGGGATGTACTCCGTGAGCCGACGCCCGTCGACCCGGACCTCGATCCTCGATCCGTGCGGGATCAGCTCGACTCCCGCGCCCGGCTTCCCGGGGAGCGTCTTTTCGGAGACCTTGAAGGTCAGCTTGCGGTCGGGAAGGGTTCCCTCCAGGACCACCCCGAGATAGGTCCGCCCCGCATCCCGGAAGACGTTGCCCACCAGGGCCGGCTTGCCGTCGGGGGTCGTGAGGAGGTGGTCCCCGGGCGCGATCGATTCGTTGCATTCGATGACGAACGGAGTCTCGGCCAATTCCCGCCCATCCTCCAGAGTCCTGAGGTCGAATGGCGAGCCGGCCGAGGCCATGCCACAGAAGGCCAGGGAAATGGCCAAGCCGGACCGCCATCCGCAGAGGCCATCCGATCGCCGCATCATGGGAACGCTCCGGGGACCTTCCGCGTGGGATCGAGGATCCGACCGTTCGATTGGTAAGCGTCGCCGGCGGATGATGCAAGCGAAATGCCGGTGGATTGCTCGATTGCTCGACGACGGCGCCCGACGGCCAATGTCGAGGGCGAGCGGCCGAAGCCCTGTCGGGCGATCCCCATCCCGCTTATGATGTCGGGGAGCCGAGTGGAGCGATCGACGCGGCCCGCGACGGAGGGCGAGAGATGGCGAGGCTCAGGCCGGTGGGCGACTGGATCGCCGACCGATTCGAGGTCTTCGCCGTCCATCCCGGCGGGATGGGCGTGGTCTACGTCGCCCACGACCATTTCGGCGGACCTGGCCGCAAGATCGTCGCGATCAAAACCTTGCGCGACGAGTGGCTGGCCGACGATTGGGGAGACCGATTCGCCGCCGAGTGCCAGATCTGGGTCCGGCTCGGGTCGCACCCGAACATCGTCCATGCCCACGCCGTCGAGGAATTCGAGGGCAAGCCGCACATCCTCCTCGAGCTGGTCACCGGCGGCGACCTCCGCAAGCGGATCGGCAAGCCCGGGCTCGATCCGATTCATGCACTCCGCCTCGGCGTCCAGTTCTGCCTGGGGATGGAACACGCCGTCCGCCAGGGGCTCCGCTGCCACCGCGACGTCAAGCCAGGTAACCTCTTGATCACCGAGTCCGGCACGCTCAAGATCACCGATTTCGGACTCGCCGTGATCCGCGACGAGCTCTACGCCGACTTCCCCGACGACACCCGACCCGACGGTGGCTCCTCGATCCCGCTCGCCGATGTCCCACCGACCGGACGGATCGCCTTCGACGACCCCGCCGACCGGCCCCCGCCCCCCGATCCCGTCCCCGACAATCCCGGCGGCATCACCCAGTTTCGGCCCGGGAAGGGCGACCCCCCGCCCCCCGACCCGTCCCTCCGACTGACCCAGACCGGCTCGCTGCTCGGGACACTGCCCTACATGGCACCCGAGCAATTCCGCGACTCCAAGGCCGTCGACGTCCGGGCCGACATCTATGCGTTCGGGGTCGTCCTCTTCGAAATGTTGACCGCCGAACTCCCCTTCCGAGGGGGGACAATCGCCCGATACGATCGCGCCCACACCCGTTACACCCCGCCCTCGGTCGTCCCCTCGATCCCCCGGAAGCACGCCCGCGAGGCCGAGGCGATCGACATGGTCGTCCAGCGCTGCCTGATGAAAGACCCCGATGACCGCTTCGCCACGATGGGCGACCTCCGCCGGGCCCTATCGAAGATCCTCCATCGGGTCGATCCGGGCCACGTCCCGCATCATTGACTGGACAAGCGAGCCGGCGAAGATGGCTTCGATCCGCGCCCGGCGATTGGGTTCGTTACCGCCGGTCGAGTGGCTTTGTATGTCGAAGACCAAGCGTGACTGTGTTGGAAATACGGGGCTTTCCACTGGTAGACAATCGTCAGAGGCCCCGTTTTCCAACACAGCCGCTCGTTCGGCGCGGCAAACGGCCTATCCGGGCGAAATGCCGTCCTGCACGAACTTTCGTCATGATCCCAAGGCGGGGTGGGCCGTGATCGTGGATCACGATCGTCCCGGCTTGCTTGTCGGTTACCGCCATGGTCTCTAGACTGGAAGGAAGGGACGACGCACCCTCGATCCGGTCGCGCCGCCCGGCCCAGGAGGCGATCGGACCATGAGGCGGCCCCGGACTTCATCCATGGTGTTTTTGATGGGCGGGCTGATGCTGGTCGTCCATCGGCCGTCGATCGCTCAGATCGCCGTCCCTCCTGCGCCCCAGTCGTCCGTCGTGACGTCGGGATCCCCGGGCGGCATGGAATTGACGCTCCTCCGCTCGCTCCGCGCCAACCCCCTGACCGCCCCCTATTCCTTCTCCACCGAGCCGAGGGCCGGCAAGGTCGTGCTCCGGGGGCGGGTCGGCACGAAGCAAATCCACGATGTCGCGATCCGGACGGCGATCGCGCTGGGTGTCCCGGTCGCCGACGAACTGCTCATCGACACCGCGGCGGCGCATCAGGTGGCGGCGATCCGGTCGCAGGCGGGCTACGGGCCGGGGATGGGGTCGCCGGGCTATCCGGGGGCGGGCACCTACGGGTCGTTGCCCTACACCTACCCTCAACCCCTGTTCGGCCGCTACGATGACCCATTTTTCGGCTTCGAGCCGCCGGCGATCGGCTATCCACCCTGGTGGGGGGCGTTGACCGCCCGCCGCCTCGGTCCCCAGGCTGCCCCCATGATTCCGGTCGCCATGGCCAACATCCCCCCGCCCGATCCCGGCACGGCCAACGTCCCGACGACGTCCGGCCTGGCCGACCCGACCGGCGGCCCGCCCCCGGGCACCATCGACATGGAGATCGACGGTCGGGGCGTGGCCACGCTCCGAGGGACGGTGCCGACGCTGGCGGACCGGATCGCGATCGGGCAGCAAGTCGCTCGGACGCAGGGCGTCTCGCAGGTCCTCAACCTCCTGAACGTCCGGGCCTCGGCCGCGACCCCGGCCACCAACCCGGCCGCGATCTCCTCCGACACGCCCCCGCCCCCTCCGACCCCCGCAAACGTCGGACCCCCGGCGAGGCCGATCGTCCCGGCCGAGGCCGCCCCGATCGCTCCTGATGCCGACCCGGCGAGCCAGAAGGCGATGCGGGCCCTCGCCTCCCGAGTCGGGCTGGCCAACCAATCGGTCCGGGTGAAGGTCCGCGACGGCGTGGCCGTCCTCTCGGGGAAGGTCCCGACCGTGTCCGAGGCGATGACCGCGTACAGGGCGGTCCAGCAGACGCCGGGCGTCCGCGAGGTCGACGACCGGCTCGAATTCGTCGTCCCCGACGGCACGGCACCGAACCCATTGGCCGACAAAGGCCGCCCGGAGGACGTCGAGCCCTACCTGGAAGCCCAGATCCGCCGGGCCGTCGGCGACCTGGCGCACGTCGACCGCGTCCGGGTCCGGGGTGATTCGCTCGAACTCCGCGGGACGCTCGGCCGAGGCGAGGACCGCGAGCGATTCGACGCCATCATCCGCACCATGCCCGTGCTCCGGGGCTTCCGGATCACGGCCGAGATGCCCGCCGAGGCCCCCTGAGTCTGACGATCGGGCAGGTTGCGCAAGCGATTTACGGCCGATCCGGGTCGGATGGCCGGAAAATACCCGGACCGCAACATGTGCGGGGCTTTGCCCTTGATCGCGGGGGCCCCTGGCCCTAGGATGGCGCCGCGCGCAGGAGGTGGGGACCATCCTTCGCGACCCCGCGCGGCCGGATCGGCTCGCGGCGGCCATCCTTCGAATCACTCGACCCAGGGAGAGGGGCCAGGATCGCATGACCGCCCACAAGGAAGGTGGCGCCGCCCGGAAGCACGCGGGGTCCTCGACACCGCGATGGGCCGCCGGCCCGCTCGCGCCGGCGAAGGGGTGCCCCGAGCGGGCGATGGCCGCCACCCGGGATTGGCTGATCGACGCCCAGGCCCCCGAAGGATTCTGGCACGCCGAGCTCGAAGGCGACACGATCATCGAATCAGAATATGTCCTCCTGATGACCTACCTCGGCCGGCTCCGCGACCCGGCCTGCCTCAAGATGGGCCGGACGATCCGCGAGGAGCAGGGCCCCGACGGGGGCTGGGCCATCTACCCCGGCGGCCCGGCCAATATCAGCGCCACGGTCAAGGCCTACTTCGTCCTGAAGCTGCTCGGCACGCCCGTCGACGACCCCTCCATGATCCGGGCCCGGGCGGTCATCCGCGATGCGGGCGGGGCCCGGGCGTGCAACAGCTTCACCAAGTTCTACCTCGCCCTGCTCGGGCAGATGCCCTACGACGAGGTCCCGTACGTCCCCCCCGAGCTGATGCTGGTCCCGGCCCGATTCCCGTTCAGCCTGGCGTCGATGTCGTCGTGGACCCGGACGATCATCGTGCCGCTGATGATCATCTCAGCATACAAGCCCGTGCGGGCGCTTCCGCCCGAGATGGGGATCGCTGAGCTGTTCGAGGACGCCCGGCCAGCCGACCGGAAGACGCATCCGACCGTCTCGTGGGAGAACTTCTTCCTCAAGGTCGACCGCGTCCTGAAGTGGGCCGATCGGGCCGCCCCCGCCTCGTGGCGGAAGCCCGCCATCCGCAAGGCGCACCGATGGATGCTCGACCACTTCGAAAATTCCGACGGCCTGGGGGCGATCTTCCCGCCGATGGTCTACACGGTCGTCGCCCTGGGCTGCCTGGGCTATGACCCCGACTCGGCCGCCGTCACCTGGGCGCTCCGCCAGCTCGAAGACCTGCGGATCGAGGAAGACGGGGCGATCCGGGTCCAGCCCTGCCTCTCGCCCGTCTGGGACACCGCGATCGCCACCATCGCCCTGGCCGACTCCGAGGTCCCCGACTACCATCCGGCGCTCCTCCGGTCGGTCCGATGGCTCCTGGAGAAGGAAGTCCGGGTGGCCGGCGACTGGCAGGCCCGGGGGATCGACGTCGAGCCGACCGGCTGGCATTTCCAGTTCCACAACGAACGCTATCCCGACATCGACGACACGGCGATGGTCCTCCTGGCCCTGCACAGCACCGCCCTCCGGGATGACCCGGACGTCCGGGCCGCGACCGCTCGCGCGGTCGCCTGGCTCCTGGCCCTCCAGAACTCCGACGGCGGATGGGCCGCTTACGACCGCGACATCAACAACCAGGTGCTCACCAAGGTCACCTTCGCCGACCACAACGCGATGCTCGACCCGAGCTGCGCCGACATCACGGCGCGGATCCTGGAGATGCTCGGCACGCTCGGCCATCGCCGCGACCACCCCGCCGTCGCCCGGGGCTTAAAATACCTCTGGGAGACCCAGGAGCCCGAGGGGTGCTGGTACGGGCGGTGGGGGGTCAATTACATATACGGGACCTGGCAGGTGCTCCAGGGTCTCAAGGCGATCGACTTCCCGATGGACCACCCGGCGCTCGCCCGGGCCTGCGACTGGCTCGAATCGGTCCAGCAGGTCGACGGCGGGTGGGGAGAGACCTGCCTGAGCTACGATGACCCGTCCTTCAAGGGGCAAGGCGACCCGACCCCGTCACAGACGGCCTGGGCCGTGCTCGGCCTGACCGCCGCCGGCCGGGCCTCCGGGGAGTCCGCCCGCCGGGGCGTCGAGTACCTGCTGGAGACCCAGCGGGCCGACGGCACCTGGTTCGACGAGTCCTATACCGGGACCGGATTCCCCCGGGTCTTCTACCTGAGATATCACCTCTACCCCGTCTCGTTCGCGCTCATGGCCGTCGCCCGCCACCGGGCCGCCCTCGGCCTGATCCCGGCCGCGACCTCCGGGGCGCTGGCCAGCCGGATCCCCGCTCAGCCCCGGCCGTTCGATGTTTGAATGAACGTGACATGCGTGATGGTCACTCGGGACGAATCCCGGGTCGAAATCGCCGAACAGGCCCGATCATCCATCTCCCATGATCCATCAATATTCCGATATCCGCGAAGGTGACCGCGCTATGGACGGCGCGAAACCGCCCCAAGGAGGCATCCCGCAATGCTCCGGTTCCCGCTGGAGATGACGACCCGGATCGCCGGCTACGTCGCCCGGAAGAAGCTGGCGAAGACCGAACGGTTCCCGATGGTCCTGATGCTCGAACCGCTCCACGCCTGCAACCTGACCTGCACCGGATGCGGGCGGATCCGGGAATACGAGTCGACCATCAAGCAGAAGCTCTCCATCCAGGAATGCCTCGACGCCGTCGACGAGTGCGGCGCCCCGGTCGTCTCGATCTGCGGCGGCGAGCCGATGATCTACCCCGGGATCGGCGAGCTGACGGCCAGGGTCCTCGAACGCAAGAAGGTGGTCTACCTCTGCACCAACGGCATGTTCATCCGCAAGAAGATCAAGGAGTTCGCGCCGTCGGACCGGTTCTTCTTCAACGTCCATCTCGACGGGATGAAGGAATCGCACGACCTGGCCGTCGAGCGCGAGGGGGTCTTCGATCAGGCGATCGACGGGATCAAGGTGGCCAAGGCGGCCGGACACATGGTCTGCACCAACACCACGGTCTTCCACGAGACCGACATGGCCGAGCTCGACGCCATGTTTTCGTACCTAACCGGCCTGGGCGTCGATGGCTTCATGATCTCCCCGGGCTACGGCTACTCGGCCGTCAAGACCAAGGAGATCTTCATGGACCGCGACGCCATCCGGGCCAAGTTCCGGTCGGCCGAGGCGATGTTCCGCAAGTACAAGTTCAGCACCTCGCCCGTCTTCCTGGAATTCCTCCAGGGGAAGCGCGAGATGACCTGCACGGCCTGGGGCAACCCGACCCGCAACATCAAGGGATGGAAGGGCCCGTGCTACCTGATCACCGACATCCACCACAAGTCGTTCGACGACCTGCTGAACAAGACGGAGTGGGAGAATTACGGTCCCGGCAAGGACCCCCGGTGCGAGAACTGCATGGTCCACTCCGGGTTCGAGGCGTCGGCCGCGCTCGGGGTCAACGGACGGCTGGGCGACACCCTCAAGATGATCAAATGGCAATTCGTTTGAAGCGAGAATGTGGGCGATGACCGCGGGTCCGCCCCCGAAGGCCCCGGCGCCGGCCCCGGTCGACATCGGGGTGGTCGCCGCCCTGCCGATCGAGGTCGCACCGCTCCTGGCCCGGTTCGAGCGGGTCCGCAAATACGCGGGGCCGAAAGTCACCATCGTCGAGGGGGAATGCGGCGGGAAGCTCGTCGCGATGGTGCTGACCGGCCCCGGGAGGGCCCGGGCCCAGAGGGGCGCCGAGGTCCTCCTGGACGGACACCGGCCCCGATGGATCGTCTCGGCGGGGTTCGCCGGCGCCCTCGACCCTTCGCTCCGGCGCAACGAGATCGTCCTGGCGAACGAGGTCGTCAACCGCGAAGGTCAGCGGTTCACGATCGACCTGAATGTCAATAACGCGTCGATCCGCACGGGCCGGCTGCTCACCGTCGACGAGATCGTCCGGACCGCGGCCGAGAAGGCCGCGCTCCGGGACGAGTTCTCGGCCGATGTCGTCGACATGGAGACGTCGGCCGTCGCGGCCCTCTGCGGCGACCGGGGCGTCCGGTTCCTGTCGGTGCGGGCCGTGAGCGACGAGGCCGGGGGCGACCTCCCGCCCGAGATCCTGGCCATCCTCGGCCGGTCGGGGGGCCTCCGCCTGGGGGCGACCCTCGGCGCCGTCTGGAAGCGGCCGTCCAGCGTCAAGGACCTGCTCGCCCTCCGGCAGCACGCCATCGAGGCCGCCGCCCGGCTCTCCGCCTTCCTCATCGGCGTCGCCTTCCCCCAACTGGCCTGACCCCGCGCCGGCCGGATGATGCTAGGGCTTGGGGTCGGGGGCGACCGGCTTCGGCGCGGAGTACGAGGGCCGCCGGGGCGGGGGCCTGACCGGGACGCTGGTGTCGATCCGGTCCCCGCTCCTGGTCCGGACCGTCAGGCTGTCGACGGCGATCGTGGACAGGCCGACGAGGACGAGCATCGTCGCCACGCCAAACCCCAACCCGTGCCAGGGCTGGAACCGGAAGACCAGGATGAAGACCCCGGACCAGACGATCGCCTGGAGGACCGTCCACGCGATGTCGTCGGTGAACATCGTCGCGAAATTCGACCGGGTCTTGGTCAGGAGGGCCGCCAGGATCAACGACCCCAACGCCACCCGCAGGCCCTGCGAGGGCGGGGCCTCGTCATAGAGATATTTCTGGCCATACTCCACGATGATGTAGCAGGCCACGAACAGGATCAGCTCGTAGATCAGGAAGGGCACGACGAGAGCGACCATGGGCGGGCACCGAGGGTTCGACCGACCGGGTGATACGCGGCGGAGCGGGGACGGGCCGCCGTCCTTACCTCGACATCCTAATCGGCCCGGGGCCGATCCACCACGGGCCGCTGGCGGTTTCCTGGCACGGTGATACCATGGGGCATCCCGCACCCCGACGCGCCCCGAACCGAGACGCGACCCGATGATCCGCATCAGCGCCTTCGCCGACGAGATTTCCCCGGACCCGGGCGAGCAGGTCGACGTCCTGGCGACGCTCGGGATCCGCCACATCGAGTTCCGGTCGATTTACGGGACCAACGTCCTCGACCTCACCGACGCCCAGCACGACGCCTTCCGCGCCCTGCTGAGAGGGCGCGACTTCACCCTGAGCGCGATCGGCTCTCCGATCGGCAAGATCGGGGCAAACGAGCCGTTCGAGCCCCACCTGGCCCGGTTCGAGAAGGCCCTCGAACTGGCCGAATTTTACGAGGCGCCCCGGATCCGGATCTTCAGCTACTACATCCCCGAGGGCGATGATCCCGAGGCCCACCGCGACGAGGTCCTCCGCCGGATGGCGGAGAAGGCCCGGATCGCCGCCGAGAGGGGCGTCACCCTGTTCCTCGAGAACGAGAAGGGGATCTACGGCGACACCGCCGCACGGGTTTCCGAGATCCTTGAACACGTCGACTCGCCCGCGCTCGGCCACGCCTTCGACCCGGCCAACTACCTCGAAGTCGGCCAGCCGATCGACGACGCCTGGGACCTCCTCCGCGGCCGGACGGCCCACATCCACGTCAAGGATTACGACCCCAAGTCCAGGAAGAACGTGCCCGTCGGCCAGGGTGCAGGCCAGATCCCCCGGATCATCGCCGAGGCCGTCTCCGACGGCTTCGAGGGATTCTGTACCCTGGAACCCCACCTCGTCGTCGCCGGGCAGATGTACGGTTTTACCGGGCCCGAACGCTTCGGCGACGCCGCCAGGGCCCTCCAGGAAGCCCTCGATCGCAAGGGGATCAGCTATGCGTGACCGGACCGGAGCAGCACCGATGAACGACACGTCGATCGACCGTCGCCGCTTTCTCGGGGGGGCCATGGCCGTCCCCGTGGCCCTCGGCCTGGGCCTCCGACCCCGGCCGGCGCTCGCCGCGGACGTGTCGGGCAAGCCCGGCCCCGGCAAGATCGGCGATTTCAAGATCTCGCTGGCCGAGTGGTCGCTCCACAACGCGCTCCGCAAGGGGAAGATGTCCAATCTCGACTTCCCAGCCATCGCTCGGGACCGGTTCGGGATCGATGCCATCGAGTTCGTCAACCAGTTCTTCCGGGACAAGGCGCGCGACGCGGCTTACCTGAAAGACCTGAAGAAGCGGGCCGACGACTCGGGCGTGACCTGCGTCCTGATCATGATCGACGACGAGGGCGACCTCAGCTCCCCCGACAAGGCCGAGCGGGCCCGGGCCGTCGACCGGCACAGGCCCTGGGTCGACGCGGCGTCGGCGCTGGGTTGCCATGCCATCCGGGTCAATACCGGCGGGAATTACAAGGCCTCGGACGTCGAGGCCGTGGCCGACGCCTGCTCCGCCCTGACGGAATACGGCGAGTCGCGGAACATCAGCATCATCTGCGAGAACCACGGCGGCCCGTCGAGCGACCCCGACGCCATGGTCGCCCTGATGAAGCGGGTGAACCGGCCCCGATTCGGCACCCTGCCCGACTTCGGCAACTTCCCCCGGACCAAGCGGGGCGAATACACGATCGACGTCTATGACGCCATCGCCCGGATGATGCCCTACGCCAGGGGGGTCTCGGCCAAGAGCCACGACTTCCGCGCCGACGGCCGGGAGGATCACCTCGATTTCGCCCGGATCCTCAAGATCGTCACCGATGCCGGCTATCACGGATATGTCGGGATCGAGTATGAGGGGACCAAGCTCCCCGAGGACGAGGGGATCGCGGCCACCAAGGCCCTCCTCGTCTCGCTCCGGGGCTCGGAGTACCCGGGATGAAGGAGCGGGGCAAGTCCCGCGATCGAGATCTGCGACGATCGTCGGACGGAGGGCGGGGTTGACCCGCTCCGACGATCCCCGTAAGGTACGCCCCGGCGTGTCCCGGCCGGCCCGGGGCGGGCCCGACGACCCGAGGGATGGACCCCATGGGCGGCCAATCGACCCGCATCCTCGTCCTCAACTACAACGGCCGGGCCCTCCTCGACGAGTGCCTGCCGTCGGTGGTCGAGGCCGCCCGACGGGCCCCGATCCCCTGCCCGGTGACGGTCGTCGACAACGGGTCGACCGACGACTCGGCCGAGGTCCTGGCCCGCGACTGGCCGGGCGTCGAGGTCGTCCGCGAGCCGAACCGGGGCCTGGTGTCCTTCAACGCGGTGCTGGCCCGGGTCGCCGAGCCGGTCGTCCTGCTGCTCAATAATGACGTCAAGCTCGGGCCCGACGCCCTCGCCCCGCTCCTCGGGGCCTTCGAGGCCCATCCCGACGCCCTGTTCGCCGCCCCGGCCTGCTGGACGTTCGACGGTCGGGATTATGAAGGGATGCGGACCCGGGTCCGGACCCGGTTCGGCCTGGTCCAGGGCCTCTGCCGGGTCCCCGGGCACGAGGCCTGGGTGGACCGGCCCGACCTCACGGCCTCCGCCGGCCCGGTGCTGGCGGTCGACCGGGCCAGGTTCCTGGCGATCGGCGGCTACGACCCGATCTTCTTCCCCGGCCGGATCGAGGACCTCGACCTCGGCTTCCGGGGCTGGATGGCCGGGTGGCGGGGCTATTACGTCCCGGCCTCCGTCGCCTATCACAAGGGCTTCGGCTCGTTCGGCCCGGCATTCGGCCGCGTCGGCTGCGACCGGCTGGCGGCCCGCAACACCCTCCTGTTCGCCTGGAAGAACCTGAGCGGCCCGAGGCTCGCGTCGCACCTGGCCTGGCTCCCCGCCCGGCTCGCCTTCGCCCTCGCCTTTCGACGGTCGGGGTTCGCGGCGGCGCTATTCGAGGCGATCGGCCGGCTCGGCGAGGTCGCCTCAGCACGGAAGGCCCTGGCGGTCGGCCGGGACGGATGGACCGCCCGCCAGGAATGCTTCTTCCGGCGGTTCCGGTTCTGAGCGGGCGAGGTCGCCCTTCACAAATCCCATATTTTGTCGATCGCTCGGCGATGAGGATCCGACCGGCGCACGGAGGCGCCCCGATGACCCGACCGACGCCGCACCTGGTGATCGACGCGCGCCCGAGGGGCCCGCACGGCCCGCTGGCCCGCGAGCGTGTGCTGGGCCGGCCGGTCCTGGATCACCTGATCGAGCTGGCCGGCTCGCTCGGCGACGGCCCGGTCGCGATCCATGCCCGGCTCGACGAGCACGAGGGGCTCCGCGCAGCGGTCGATGGACGAGGTCCATCGCATTATCGGCTGATGACGGGACCGCCTCCCGCCGACGCGACGGTCCTCCGATCCGATCGACTCTACGACCTTGGGCGGCTCCGCCGGGCGTTGAAGCGGGGGCTCGATCCGGAGTCGGCCGTCATCTGGCGACTCGACCGCCCCCGCGCGCTGGACGGCGCCGACGAGGAATTGATCCGGCGCCAGACCTACCAGCCGATCGGCCGGTTCTGGGCCCTCGGGCCCGCCCGGGCCCTGGCCCGGGCCCTCCGGCCGACCCGGGTCCGGCCCAACGCCGTCACGATCTCCTCCGGAGGGCTGGTTTTGGCGGCCTCGGGCCTGGTCGCCTTCGCCGACCCGCCGTGGGCCTCGCGATGGCTCGCCTCGGCCTTGCTGGCGGCCGCCCTGGTGCTCGACACCGCCGACGGCCACCTCGCCCGGCTCCAGGGGACGGCCTCGGACTTCGGCCGATGGCTCGACGCCAACCTCGACGAGCTGGGCGACATGGCCCTTCACGCCGCGATCGCCTGGTCCGCCTTCCTGCGCGACGGCCGACCGGCCTGGCTCGCGGCGGGGATGCTCTACGCGATGGGCAAATACCTGTTCGTGGTCGGCTCGAATGGCGGCGAGGCGCTGGGCGCGGCCACCCGGGGCGACGCCCCCTTGACCCTCCCGGCGCCGGCGGGGCGGCTCCGATCGATGGCGCTCCTGGCCGGTCACGCCGACGTCCGATGGCACCTCTGGATCGCCCTGGCGGCCGTCGGCCGGCTCGACCTGGCCCTGGCGGCCTATGCCCTCTATTTCCCGGCCCGGGCGATCGCGGGCGCGGCGCGGAAGGTGGCCCGATATGCCTGATCGCAGGCCGACGATCTCGGCGCTGGTGGTCGCCCGGGACGAGGCCGACAACCTCCCCGACTGCCTGGCGAGCCTGGAATGGGCCGACGAGCGGGTCGTCGTGGTCGACGCCGCCAGCAGCGACCGGACCGAGGAGGTGGCCCGATCGGCCGCCGATCGCGTGGCCGTCCGCGAGTTCGACGACTTCGCCGGCCAGCGCAACGCCGCGCTCGCCCTGGCGTCGGGCGATTGGGTCATCGCCGTCGACGCCGACGAGCGGTCCACCCCCGAGCTTGCGGCCGAGATCCGGGCGACTTTCGACCGGCCTTCCGACGGCCACGCCGGCTTCCGCGTCCCGATCCGGAGCGTCGTGCTGAACCGGCCGTTCCGGTTCTCGGGCACGCAGAACGACCTGCCGCTCCGATTGTTCCGACGCGACCTCGGCCGGTGGGTCGGCACCGTCCACGAGACGGTCGACCTCCGGGGGACCGCCGGCCGGATGGCGGCCCACCTGACGCACCGGACGATCCCGGACATGCAGACCTTCCTGCGCAAGATCGACCGGTACACGACCCTGGAGGCGATCCAGTTCCACCAGGAAGGTCGACCGTTCCGCCCGATCGACGTGACGGCGCGGCCGATCTGGACGTTCGCCAAGCTCTACCTCGGCAAGCAGGGGTTCCGCGACGGTCTGGAGGGGCTGGCCTTCTGCGCCCTGTCGGGGCTGTCGGTGGCCGTCCGCCACTGGAAACATCGCGAGCTGATCCGGGCCGGGGGGCCGTCATGATCGCCTCGCGCGACGCGATCGTCGCCGCCCGGTTCGACGAGTCGGAGGCCCGATTCAAGGCCGAGGTCGGGGCCGACGACGTCCGGCTTGGCGCCCTCCTGGCCGCCTTCGGCCCGGTCGGGGGGCTTCGGGTCCTGGACCTCGGCTGCGGCAAGGGCCGATTCGCGGCCCACCTGATCCGGGCGGGGGCGGAGGTGGTCGGGCTCGACCTGTCGGCGGCGATGCTGGCCCGCTCGGGCGGCTTTCACCGCGTCCGGGCCTCGGCCCGCCGGCTCCCGTTCGCCGACGCGACGTTCGACGCGGTCGCGGCGGTCGAGGTCCTGGAGCACGTCGGGGCGGTGGGCACGGTGCTGGACGAGGCCCGTCGGGTCCTCCGGCCGGGCGGTCGGCTGGCGATCGTGGACAAGAACGCCGGGGCCCTCGACGTCCGGCGTCCCTGGCTCCCGGCCCTCGCGGTCAAGCGGATCGACGAGGCCCGAGGCCTCTGGATGTACCCGGCCGGCGGGCCCGTCCGCGAGCATTGGTTCTGGCCCAGGAGGCTCCGAAACCGGCTCCGGCGCGACTTCGAGGGGGTCCGCGTCGACTACCTGCTCCGGCCCGAGGAGCGGCAACACCGCGTCTTCCGGGCGATCCCGGCCGCCCGACTGATGACCCTCTGGTCGGCCCGGGTCCCGCTTTCGCGACAGGAGGGCGAGTGGAGGTCATGATCGACGCAAGCAGGCCCCTCCTCCCCCTGATGCTCCGGGATACCCCACCGGGCCTGGAACTGGCCCTGGCACAGGAAGGCGTCCCCTTCGTCCGTGTGATCGACCCGCACCCGATGGCCTTCCGGGCGGGTCGATTCGTGCTGTTCGACGGGCGGAAGGTTTCGGCGGCCCGGGTCCTCGCGTTGCTGGAATCCGGCCAGACGGCGATCGACGTCGACGATTTCCGCCGGGGCGAGCCGGTCGACCCGTTCCGGGCCCTGATCGACACCGTGGGCGCGCCGTCGGCCTGGTCCGTCGCGGGGCTCTCGCTGGTCGAGCGGGTCGCGCGCCATCCCAAGGCCCGGATCCGGCGCCGACTGATCGACCGGATCCGTCAGGCCGTCACCCGGTCGGGGGGGATCTGGGCCCGGATCGCGCCGTACCCGTTCCCGTACCGATCGGCATTCAACCTGCGGGTCGACCTCGACGAGCCCGAGCCCGAGGACTACGCGCGATTCGCGGAGGCCCGCCGCCCGATCGACGACTGCTCGACCCACTTCGTCTGCACCGCCGCCTACGGGGACCTCCCCCGCGTGCTGGACGACCTCCGGCGGGTCGACGCCCAGTCGCACGGGCATCACCACTTCGTCTACCGAGAGCCCGAAGCAAACCGGCGGAACCTGGCGCGGGCCCACCGGATCCTCTCGGACGCGGGGATGGCCCCCGAGGGGTACGCCGGACCTCACGGGCGGTGGAACGAGGGGCTCGACGGGATCCTGGAAGACCTGGGCTATTCCTATTCGTCCGACTTCCAGCTCGGTTACGACGACCTGCCGTTCTTCCCCTGGCGGGGCGACCGGTTCTCTCGGGTGCTCCAGGTTCCCGTCCATCCGCTCTGCGAGGGGGTCTTCCTGGAGGCCGGGGGCGACGCCCGATCGGTCGCCGACCACCTCGTCCGGACGGTCCGCGTTAAGGTCGACGCGGGCGACCCGGCGTTCGTCTACGGCCACGCCGAGCGTCGGCTCGGGCGATTCCCGGGGATCGTCGCCGAGTTGGCCGAGGCCGTCGGCCGCGAGTCGCTCCTCTGGCGGACGACGCTCACCGAGTTCGCCCGATGGTGGCGGTGGCGGGCCGGGCTCCGGTGGTCGATCGAGGAGCGGGCCGAGGGCCGGATGGAAGTCCTGTTCGACGGCTGGGACGCCCGATACCCCATCACCCTGGAGGTGTACCGGGGTCGACACGTGGCCTCGATCCCGCCGGCCGGCCCCCGGACGGGCTTCCACCTCGGGGCGATGGCGTACGAGCGGCGCGACGCCCGGGCCGACCTCCCCGGGCCGACGCCCCGCCCCGGGCCCCGGGGGTTCCGGGCGGCGGTCCGATCGGCGATCGACTGGGAGACGGTCACCCCGATCGCGGAGCTCCCCTCGGGGACGATCGCGGCGAGGGTGAAGCGCGGGCTGAGGCGATGGAAGGCCCGGGGGGCCGTCCCGACGGGCCCGGGATGAAGGTTGGGCTTGACGCTTCGGGCGAATCGGGCCAGAAGTAGGGGCGTCGTTCGACGCGCGAGCGTGCCACGGAAGGCGCGTGCCGCGAACCAGGGAAGGACGGGCGGACGCATGGCGATCGGTGCTCTGTCAGCGGAACGGCCCGCCCTCGCCGCGCCCGAGCGGCCGGGGAGGGCCTGCCCCCCTCGGCCCGATCCGGTCGTTTCCGCCCGCCGATGGCTGGCCGAACGCAGCCGGGGGGAGATGACGCCGGGCGCCGTGGTCTACCATGCGCCCTGGACCGCCTTCCAGTCGCCGGGAGGGGGCGAGAACCAGCTCGTCCAGACCGGGCGATATCTCGAAGCCCGGGGCGTCGGGGTCCGTCCGTTCTGCCCCTGGACCGACCGGATCGACCGCGCGGGGCTGCTCCACCTGTTCGGGATGTCGCGCGAGGGGCTGCAACTGGCCCGCGTCGCCCGGGCCCGGGGAGTGCCCGTGGTCCTCTCGCCGATCTGCTGGATCGAGCCGAGGGCGATGGCGGCGCTGGCAACCGACCCCGTCGGCCGGCTGGCCAACCGGGCGAAGTGGCGGCTCAAGGCGATGGTCCCGCGCTGGCCGACCTGGCGGCGCGACCTCCTCCGGGCCGCCGATGCGATCCTGCCCAATTCGATCGCCGAGGGCGAGCAGCTCGTCCGATGGTTCGGGGCCGACCGGGATCGGATCCGCCCGGTCCCCAACGGGGTCGAGGAGCGATTCGCCCGCGCCGACCCCTCGGCCTTCCGGTCGGCCCACGGCCCGGGCGGCTTCGTGCTCTACGTCGGCCGGATCGAGCCGAGGAAGAACGTCCTGGGGCTGGTCGAAGGGGTCCGTCTGGCCGGGCTCCCGCTCGTCGTCCTCGGCGACGCCCTGCCGGGTTACGAGGGCTATGCGGCCGATTGCCGGCGGGCCGGGGAGGGGTTCGCCCGATGGCTCCCCCGGGTCGACCACGACGACCCGATCCTCGAATCGGCCTACGCGGCCGCCTCCGTCCTGGCGCTCCCGAGCTGGTTCGAGACGCCCGGCCTGGTCGCCCTGGAGGCGGCCCTGGCGGGGACGGCGGTGGTGGTCACCCCCCACGGCTGCACCCGCGAGTACTTCGGCGACCGGGTGGGCTACGCCCGGCCCGACCGACCGGCCGAGATCGCCCGGGCCGTCGCCGACGCCTGGGCTTCCGGCCCCGACCCCGGGCTGTCGGGCCACGTCGCGGCCCGCTACCCCTGGTCCGAGGTGGCCCGACGAACGGCGGAGGCTTATGACCAGGTCACCCGCTAGCCCGAGGCCGGTCGCCGCCGGCCGATATCGCTATACCAAGTGGCGATGGCGGATCTCGGTCCGCGTCCTCGACGTCGTCGGTGCGCTCCTGATGCGGGGCTGGCGGGCGTTCCGGCCGGTCGCGGAGCGCGGGTCGCCCCGCAAGATCCTGGTCGTCCAGCTCGACCACATGGGCGACGCGATCCTGACCAGCCCGATCTTCCCCAGGCTCCGGGCGGCCTACCCCGGGGCGACCATCGAGGTCCTCGCCTCGCCGAGCAACCGCGAGGTCTTCGAGGCCGACCCGGAGGTCGACCGCGTCCACCTGGCCGACCGCAACTGGTTCGAGCGTCGCCCGGGACGTCGTTCGGTCCTTTCCGCCGTCTGGACGCTGGGCCGTTCGCTCCGGCCGCACGGGTACGACCTGGGAATCGACGTCCGGGGGGATATCCTCACCGTCCTGGTCCTGACGCTGGCCGGGATCCCCCGGCGGCTCGGCTGGACGATGGGCGGCGGCGGCTTCCTGCTGACCGACGTCGCCCGCTGGGTCCCCGGCCGCCACGAGGTCGAATCCCGCCTGGCGCTGCTCGGATGCCTCGGCCTGCCCGACTTCCTCCCCGTGCGGGTCAGGGTCCACGCCACCGACCGCGACCGGGTCCGGGTGGCCCACCGGCTCCGGGACGCCTGGCCCGGGCGGATGGGCCGGACCCCAGCCAGGGTCGAGCCGGCGATGCTCGCCCGGCAAGGGACGACGCGAGCCCATCGGTCCCCGGCCCGGCCGGCGCCCGGGCCCTGGGACGAACCCGATTCGCTCCATGCCGGCCGATTTGCGGCACCGGCCCCGCTCCTGGCCGTCCACCTCGGGGCGGGCGCCGCCGCGAAGCGGTGGCCGATCCGGCACTGGCGGGCCCTGATCGGGCGGTTCCTCGACGACGGGTGGCGGGTGATCGCGGTCGGCGGGCCGGAGGACGTCGGGGCCGCGGCGGAACTCGGGGCGCACGCCCGGTTCCGCGACTGGACCGGGCAGATGGCCGTGACCGAGACGGCCGCCCTCCTGGAGCGGGCCGACCTGTTCATCGGGTCCGATTCGGGGCCCGCCCACCTCGCCGCCTCGACGTCGACGGCCTCCGTGATCCTGTTCAGCGGGACCAACCGCCCGCGCCAATGGCGTCCCTGGTCGCGTCGGGCGCTGGTCCTCCGGAACAGGATTCCCTGCCGCCCCTGCCACCACAAGATCTGCCCGCTGGCGGAACACCCCTGTATGACCGGGCTCGACCCCGATCGGGTCTACCGGGCCGCCCGGCGATGGTGGGCCCGCCTGCATCGATCGGAGTCGCCGCATGCCCCGATCTGAACGAGACGCCGGGCCGATCGCCGTGCGGCCGGAGGGGACGAGCCGGCTCGATTGGCGGGGATGGCTGGCCCTGGCCTGGGCGATCTGGTTCGGCGTGCTCTACGCGCGGATGGTCATCGACGAGCGGGCGCCGGGGATCTTCCGCGCGATCGGTCGACCGGTTCAACGGACCTCGACCGGCTCCAGCTTGAGCTTGCCGAAGACCCGGGAGACCATGAGGAACGTCTCGAAGGGGGCGACCCCGTCGAGGCTGGATTCGGACAGCTTGATGTGGACGGCATCGACCTGGCTCTCGTCGAAGGCCGAGTCGATCGCGACCCATCGGCGGTTGACGTAGACCTCGTTCCACATGTGGAAGCCGAACCCGCCGAGCTGGTTTGCGTACACCAGCCCGGTCACGACCCGGGCGGGGATCCCCTGGGCCCGGCACATCGCGGCGGTCAGGACGCCGTGCTCGGTGCAGTCGCCTTCCAGCGAATTGGCCACCTCGTCGGCGGGGGCGAAGCTGGTCTCGAAGTTCTTGTCCTTGATGTTCGCGTGGACCCATCGGGTGATGGCCTGGGCCTTGGCCCAGGGGTCGGTCGCCGTCCCGATGGCCCGGCGGGAGTGTGCGATGACCTTGGCGTCGTCGCTGGTGATCATCGGGTTCGATCGGGAATACTCGGCGTCGACCGACTCGGGTCCGGGCGTCCCGTCCTCGGGCCCTGCGGTCTTCACCTCAAGGACGGCGGTCCGGGGCTCGTCGGAGGGGCGGAGGGTCTGGCGGCGGTCGTTGGGGAAGATCTTCGCGGGGTCGGCGTCGGTCATCGTCACCTTGTAGAGGACATTCCGGCTCCCCTCAGGGTTGGTGATCCGCCGCGCGACCTTGACGATCGACGCCCCGATCAGGTCGACCAGGGGCGCCTGCCGGAGCGCCGCCTCGCGGGTGGTCCGGTAGACCGTCATCCCGCCGTTGGCGTCGGTGAAGCTCTTGAGGACCTGCCCGCCCTCGTCGATCCAGAGCGTCGAATTCAGCTCGGGTGACGGCTTGCCCTCGAAGGCGATCTCCTGGTCGACCCGGAGGAGGTCGCGGTTGACCCCGCCGCCCAGCGCGACGGGCTCCAGGGCGCGGGCCGTCAGGGTGGCGTCGGCGATCTTGTTGATGTCGGGCATGAAGGTCCTGATGACACGGACCTCGCCGGGCTTGATCGGCTTCCGCGAAAGGCTCAACTCGGGCCCGTAAGGGCCGAGGACGTCAGAGCTCCAGGGGATGACCTTCTCTTGCTTCTGGACGCCGTTCTCGATCTTGAGCGACATCTGGTTGTCGTGGACGTCGCCGTGGACCCGGATCACCTGCTTGCTGACCATGGTCCGGGTGTCGAGCCGGAGGACCTGCCCCTCGGGGGTCTCGATGGTCCCGTACTGGACCTCCATCGCGCTGGTGCTCTCGCCGCGCTTGAAAGTCAAGTTGTAGTCGACCCGGATCCGGACCAATTGACGGTCGCGGTCCTTGACCGGCTCGACCCGGATCCTCATATGGCCGACCTTGCTTCCGGCCAGGTAGACCGCGTCCCACGACTCCGACTGGGCGTGGGCCACCCCCGACGGGGCAACCGCTCCGACCACCACCAGGACCATAGCAGCCCGTAAAGCCTCGCGACCGGACCGTCTCATCGGCGGGACCCTTCCATTATCCGAGGAGCGAATCGCCCGGCCTCGGTCGAGCGTGGTGGATCGACCGACGGCCCGCCCGGCCGTCCCTGATGACGGGGCCCATCGATCGGATCATCACTATGATGGAAAGGGCCGGCCCGCTCAAGTTGGTCGGCGGGCCGGGCTCGCGGGGGGAGGGCGGGAGGGACGTCCCAACGGCGGTCAGCCGACGGTGATCATGGCCGAAAAACGGTCGCCCGACAGGATCTCCAGGGCCCCGTGGAGGGCCAGCTGGCGGGTATGGTGCGAGGGGACCTGGCCCCGGACCACCACATGCCCCTTGATCTCCTCGACGGTCAGATTGCGGATCCGGCCGTGCGTCGACTCGCGGACGCGATTCTCGATCTGCTGGATCAGGGACGGATCGACGGGCAACATTCGAGCAGACTCCTGATCGGAACGGAAGGGCTTGGGGCCATCGCTTGGGTGAGTCTCAGGCCGTCCGAGGATCGGGGGACGGGCCGATCTGTTTCCGATCTGCCACCGCCGGGTCGAGGGCGATGGCAAGACGCTTCGGGATTCCTTCTCAGTTTAATGCGCTTTCAGGCGAAGTCACGGAGCAATCGCGAAAATCCTCGGCAACATCGCAGAATAACACGGACGAATCCGGCGCCCGGGGCGACGGGAGGCATCCGGCGGCCTTCGGAGGTGCCGGCTTGATGATCAAACCGGGGGCTCGGCCGATCCAGGCGGGGCGTCGCAAAGCCCCGAGGGGTGCAATTCTCCGGCCAGATCTTCCAGGGTGGCCAGGTCCCAGTCGGCCACCGGCCCTTTCCATCGATCCCAGAACGGCCCGCGGCCCCGACCCGTGATCTCGGCCAGGCGCCCCAGATTATATCCGAGCTGGAGGATCGATCGGCGATCGTCCTTCCCCTCGGCGATGATCGACCGGATCTTGGCGATGCAATGTTCCATGTCGGGGGTCAATCCTGCCGCTTCCGCGCGAGCCGGACCAGGAGCCGTTCCAGGACGACCCGGGGCGGGAGGGTGGAGTCGCCCTTGAGGTCGAGGTCGGCCTGGAGGAGGAGACCGGGAAGTCCGTCGACCCGGCCGGGGCCGAGGTGGGCATGCTGCTGACGCGTCTTTTCGACGCCCCCGGAGAAGATCCCGGCCTTCTGGCAGGCGTCCTTGAGGTCGACCCGGGTCAGGCGCAATTGCCCGGCGTGGTGGATCTTCTGGAGCGAGTACGACATCCCGGAGAGGAGCCGGACCGGCGCCTCGCCCGAGGCGATGAGCCGGTCCAGGTCGGCGATCGCCTCGGCGGCCTGGCCGGTGGTGGCGGCGTCGACCGTCCTCCAGATCGTCTCGACCCGGCCGGCCCCGACCATCCGGGCGACGTCGTCCCGGCCGATCGCGGCCCGTTCGCCGACGTAGACCGACAGCTTCTCGACCTCGGACGCCAGGAGGCCGACCTCCGGCCCGACCAGGTCGACCAGGAGGCGGGCGGCCTCGTCCTCCAGCTTGACGCCGAACCGCGACCTCGCGAGCTGGATCGACCAGGCCGGGAGTTCGCGCTCGTCGGGCGTCTTGCAGTCGATCGCCAGCCCCGCCTTCTCGATCAGCTTGGCCAGCCTGGTATTCCCCGGCCACGACTTGACCGAAAGGACGAGGACGCCCGCCTTCGACGGCCGCTCGGCGTAGGCTTCCAGCCCCTTGCGATGTGCGGTCACGAACGGGTCGGCGGCGTCCACGATCACGACGCGGCAAGGGGCCAGGAACGGCAGCGTCCGGACCTCGTCGAGCACGTCGGCGAGGTTCACCTGGTCGCCGGCAAACCGGGCGACGGCCAGGTCGTCGTCCGACGTCCCGAGCGCCGACCGGGCGATGGACCGGATCGATTCATCGCGCAAATAGGCGTCGTCGCCGGACACGGCATAGATCGGCTTCAAAGCCGTGGGGCGGCCCGGGCGGAGGAACTCGAACGCGTGCATGAGAACCCCCGGACGTCCGGTATGCCGACGGGTCGGACCCTAGCCGATAATCTATCATGCCCGACCGGGGCCGGTCAGGGGGAGGGGGGCCAGGTCGGGGAGAAACCGGGAGGGCAGGGGGGGACCCCGAGCCCGAGCCGGGCCAGGAGGGCCCGGGCGATCCGCTCGGAAGCCCGCCCGTCGCCGTAGGGATTGGCGACGGTCGCGAGGCGTCGATACAGGTCGGGCCGGGCCCCCAGGGCTTGCACGGCCTCCACGATGGCGTCGCGATGCGGGCCGACCAGCAGGACCGACCCGGCCTCGACCGCCTCGGGCCGCTCCGTCTCGTCGCGGAGCACGAGCACCGGCTTGCCGAGCGACGGGCCCTCCTCCTGAACGCCGCCCGAATCGGTCAGGATCAGGAAGGACGCCCGCATCAGGGCCACGAACCCGGGGTAGTCCACCGGCCCGATCAGGCGGATCCGGGGCCGGCCGCCGAGCAGGGAGTCGACCGCCCTCCGGACCTCGGGGTTCGGGTGGACCGGGAAGACGACGCTGAGCCTCGGGTCGCGGTCCACGACGTCGCATAGCGCCCGGCAGATGGCGTCGAGCGGCCCGCCGAAGCTCTCGCGGCGATGGGCGGTCACCAGGATCATCCGGTCAGTCTCGGGGACGACGGGCAGCTCGGCGGGCCGGTCGGCGATGAAGCGAAGGGCGTCGATCCCGGTGTTCCCGGTGACGTGGATCGAAACGTCGTCGATCCCCTCGCGGAGCAGGTTGAGCCGGGCCCTGGGGGTGGGGGCGAAGTGGAGATCGGCCAGGTGGCCGGCCAGGACCCGATTCTTCTCCTCCGGGAACGGGCGGTAAGGCTGCCCGGTCCTCAGCCCGGCCTCGACGTGGCCGAACGGGATCCGGCGATAGAACGAAGCCAGCGCCGCGGCCAGAACCGAGGTCGTGTCGCCCTGGGCCAGGACATAATCCGGCCGCTCCGCCTGGAAGGCGCCGTCGAGGGCCGTCAGGGCCCGGGCGGCGACTTCGGCGAGCGTCTGGCCCGGCCGCATCAGGTTGAGGTCGACGTCGGCCGACAGGCCGAAGTCGGCCAGGGCGCGGTCGAGCAGCTCGCGATGCTGGCCGGTGGCGACCACCCGGACCCGGAGGCCCTCGGCCTCCCGGAGCCGGAGCACCACGGGCGCCATCTTGACGGCCTCCGGCCGCGTCCCGACGACGCAGAGGATGACCCGGTCGGAACATCCCGCGTCGCCCATCGGTCGGACGCCCCCGACGCCTCGCCCGGCCCCCACGCCGACCGGCCAGGCCCGGCCGGGCGGATCTCGGCCCCAGTATGCCCCCGAGGACGCGGTCGATCAATCGGACCGCGGAAAGTCCACCGACACCCCTTGACGAAATCGGCCGCCTCTATACACTCGATTGAAACGTTTGTTTAAAACGGTCGATGGAAGGACGAGGCGGATCCGGTGGCATTGGACCAGACCAAGGCCCGTCTGCTGGAATCGGCGGGCGAGGAGTTCGCGGAGAAGGGGTTCGAGGGGGCGACGGTCCGGTCGATCTGCGACCGGGCGGGCGTCAACCTGGCCTCGGTGAATTACCATTTCGGGGACAAGGAGCAGTTGTACGAGCGGGCGGTCCTGCACGCCCACCGATGCGGCCCGGGGATGCCCCCGGATCCGGCGCGGGAGATTCCCGCGGCCGAGGACCTCCGGCATTACATCGGGGGCTTCCTGAGCAACGTCGCGGCCCTCCAGAGCCCGACGTGGCATCAGACGCTGATGCTCCGGGAGATGGTCAACCCGACGGGGGCCTCGGAGGCCCTGGTCCGCGAGGCGATCCGGCCCCGGTTCGACCGGCTGTCGGGGATCCTCCGGCGGATCTGCCCCCGGGCGGAGGATCGGCGGGTCCACGCCATGGCGTTCAGCGTGGTCGGCCAGTGCCTGCATTACAAGCTCACGCGGGCGATCTCCGAGCGGCTGGTCGGCCCCGAGGCGTTCGGGCGGCTCGACCTCGATTATCTGTCGGATCACATCACCCATTTCACGCTGGCCGCCCTCGGGGCGGTCCCGCCGTTCGACGCATCGGGCGAGCCGGCCGGCGAGGCCGTGCCGGCCGGACGCGGGGAGGGTCGTTGAGATGAGCTGGATCGCGCTGCAGATGCTGATGGGCGACCGGGCGAAATTCTTCGGGATCGTCATGGGCCTGACCTTCGCCGCGCTCCTGATCACCCAGCAGGGGTCGATCTTCTGCGGCCTGATGCTCCGGACCGCCGGGCAGGTGGCCGACACCACGGGCGCCGACCTCTGGGTGATGGACCCCAACGTCCTCCACGTCGACGACGTGAAGCCGATGATCCAGAACAACCTGTATCGGGTCCGGGGCGTCGAGGGCGTGGAGTGGGCCGTCCCGCTCTACAAGGGGAATGCCCGGGCCAAGATCGACAACATCGACGGCTCGCCCCGGCAGGTGATCGAGCAGGTGATCCTGCTCGGGCTGGACGACTCCTCGATGGTGGGCGCGCCGCCCGCCGAGCGGATCCTCGAAGGCCGGCTGGAGGACCTCCGCAAGCCGGACGCGATCTTCATCGACAACAACCGGCTCCGGAAGCTGTTCCCGGGCCTGCCCGATCGCTATTACCTGAAACCCCGGCCTCCCCTGCCCGGCGAGGGGGAGCCGAAGGGTTACGAGGACTACCGCTACTTCCTCGGCAAGGAGGTCGAGATGAACGACCATCGGGCGGTCATCGTCGGCCTTTGCGAGGCGTCCCGGACGTTCCAGTCCAACCCGGTCGTCTACACGACCTATTCGAGGGCCAAGGGATACATCCCGATGGAGCGGAAGACGCTGTCGTACATCCTGGCCAAGGCCGAGAAGGGCCGCGACCCCAAGGACGTCGCCGACGCGATCCGCCGCCAGACCGGCCTGGGGGCCCTGACCGGCGACGACTTCCAGTGGAAGACGATCGACTATTACATGAAATATACCGGGATCCCGATCAACTTCGGGATCACCGCCGTCCTCGGCTTCCTGGTCGGGACGGCGATCGCGGGGCAGACGTTCTACAACTTCACGCTCGAGAACCTCAAGCAGTTCGGCGCCCTCAAGGCGATGGGGGCGACCAACGGCCAGATCATCGGGATGATCCTGCTCCAGGCGACGGTGGTCGGGTTCCTGGGCTACGGGATCGGGGTCGGCCTGGCGGCGTGGTTCGGCACCAAGGTGGGAGGGACGGAGCTGGCGTTCTATCTGCCCTGGCAACTCCTGCCGATCACCGCGGCCGCCGTGGTCCTGATCTGCGTCCTGGCCAGCCTGCTCAGCGTCCGGAAGGTCATCGTCCTGGAGCCGGCCGTGGTGTTCCGCGGCTGAGCCGGCGGGCCCGATCGAGCGACCCCATCTCCCCCAACCTGTCGGAGGACTGATCGATGTTCGGAATCAAGTCGGCCGGCCCGGGCGGCAAGGAGCAAGCACCCGGCGACTCCCGGGTCGCCGTGGAGATCCGCGATATCGCCAAGCATTTCGGGACCGGCGAGCGGCGGGTGACCGCCCTCCAGTCGGTCGACTGGGATGTCTACGCCGGCCAGATGAGCCTGATCGTCGGCCCATCCGGTTGCGGTAAGACGACCCTGCTCTCGGTGATCGCGGGGATCCTCAACGCCGACGAGGGGTCGGTGACGATCTTCGGCACCCGGGTCTCGGCCCTGGGCGACCGGGCCCGGACCCGGTTCCGGGCCAGGCACATCGGCTTCGTGTTCCAGCAATACAACCTGCTCCCGGCCCTGACGGCGGCCGAGAACGCCGCGATCCCGCTGGTGATCGCCGGCTATTCCAAGGCCAGGGCGGTCGACCGATCCAAGGCGGTCCTCTCGTCGCTGGGGATGGGCAAGAAGGCGGAGAGCCTCCCCAACCAGCTCTCCGGCGGCCAGCAGCAGCGGGTGGCGATCGCCCGGGCGCTGGTCCACGAGCCCAGCCTCCTGGTCTGCGACGAGCCGACCGCGGCGCTCGACCACGAGACCGGCCTGGGCGTGATGGAATTGCTCCGCGAGGCCGCAGTCAAGCCCGACCGCGCCGTCGTCGTCGTCACCCACGACAACCGGGTCTTCCACTTCGGCGACCGGATCGCCCACATGGACGATGGCCGGATCGTCGAGGTCGAGGACCGGACGCGGACCGAGGCCGCGTGACCTCGCCCTCCGAATGTTCATTCGACCGTAAAATACCAATCCAGGGGCGTACCCGATGTTCAAGCAACTCCTATTGCCCGCGGTCGCGATCTTCGGATTCGGCTTCGCGGTCTACACGATCCGGGCCCGCGAGGTCACGCCGACGGCCCGGCCGCTCAACCCGCCGCCGACCCAGAAGAAGTTCAAGCGGACGATCGCCGGCGCGGGGATCGTCGAGGCCCGGCTGGAGAACATCCCGATCGGATCGCCCGTGCCCGGGGTGGTCTGGGAGGTCTTCGTCAAGGTCCACGACCAGGTCAAGAAGGGCGACCCCCTGTTCCGGCTCGATGACCGCGAGCTCCGCGCCGATCTTGAGGTCCGCGAGGCGAACCTGGCCTCGGCGGTCGCCTCGGCCCACCGGATCGAGGCCGCTCCCCAGGTCGGCGACGTGGCGACCAGCGCCGCGGCCGTCGAGGAGGCCCGCGCCAAGCTTTCCGACGCCGAGTCGATGGCAGGCCGGTCGGATCGACTCTACCAGCGCCAGATGGTCCCGGCCGGCGACTACGACAAGGACCGGTACGCCTTCCAGGGCGCCCGGGCCGGCCTGGCCCGGGCCCAGGCCGAGCTGAACCGGATCAAGATCACCTGGGAGGCCGACAAGATCGTCTCCCGGGCGTCGGTGGCGATGGCCGAGAGCCAGCTCAAGAGCACCCGGATCCAGCTCGACCGCCTGACCGTCCGGGCCCTGTCCGACGGCAAGGTCCTCCAGCTCAACGTCCGGCCCGGCCAGTTCGCCGCCGTGGTCTGGAAGGAACCGCTGATCGTCCTGGGCGACAGCAACCGGCTCCACGTCCGGGTCGACATCGATGAGAACGACGTCCCCCTGTTCGACCCCCAGGCCCGGGCCATCGCCACCCTCAAGGGGCGCCCCGGCGTCCCGTTCGACCTCATCCCCTACAAGGTCGAGCCCTACGTCATCCCCAAGAAGAGCCTGACCGGCGACAACTCCGAGCGCGTCGACACCCGGGTCCTCCAGGTCGTCTACGCCCTGCCCAACGCTCGGAAGATCCCGATCTACATCGGCCAGCAGATGGACGCCTACATCGAGACGACCGCGCCCGAAGGCGTCTCGCTCGACACCGATCTCCGGCGCATCGGACCATTCGAGGAGAAGTCGCCCGGGTCGGCCGAGCCGGTGCCCACGGCCAAGGGCGAGCCGAGGCCGGCCCCCTGAGTCCACCTATCTCGGCGGCCGCGATTTCTTCGCCTTGCCTGACTTCTTCGCCTTCGATTCCTCGGCCGGGCCGGGCGGTCCTTCGGGATTGTCCGGTCCGTCGATCTTCGAATCGGGGGCGACCTTCGGCGTCGGGATCACGGTGAAGGGGAGCGTCTGCGTTGCCGTCGATCCCTCGTCGAGCGCGTCGTGGAGGATGATGTCGAACTCGTAATCGCCGGGTGGGAGGTTCTTGAGGCCGATGTTGTTGACCAGGTAGATCTGGTAATCCGGCGAGTCGAATCGCGTCTCGTATTCCAGGAGCTTGTCTTCCCGGGACAGGACCGCCTTCTCGCCCTTGCGGCGGACCCGACCGTCCTCGGTGAACCGGGCCCGATACTGCCCCTCGACCGGCTCGACCTTGAAATGGAGCGGGCGGAAGTAGACCTTCAGCTTGTCCTCGGCGGTCAGCGACGCCCCGGGCAGGGGGGTGTACTTCTCCAGACCGTCGACCCGCGTGCAGGCGACCGCGGGCGACATGCCGAATCCGGTTGCGTCCCCGGCCCGACCGGACTTCGGCTGCTCGGTGCCGGCCGGGGCGAGGCCAGATCCGATGCCGGTCAGGGCCACGAGGATCGACGCGGTGAATCGCCCGGACGCCCTCATGGTGCAGTCTCCAGGTCGGCCTTGGACCCGATCGGGGCCCAGTCGCAGGATAGCCGGCCGCTCGACGGCCTGCAAGGCATCCGGGGCGTCGCCGGGATGATCTGCCGTGAGCGAGTCTCCCGATCGCGGGAGACGGGCAATTCCGGCGGCAGAAGGCCGGTCGGGCAAGGGGGTCGGGAGGTGAAGCTTGTCCGGCGGGGCGGGACGCGGCGGCGAGAAAAGGGCCGTTCCGCGTGCGGAACATCCGTCGAAAAACAAAGGCGGCGACCCGAAGTCCGGGCCGCCGCCTTGCGTCTGGGTGACGTTTATGGATCGTCGCGATCGCGAATCACGGACGGGCCTGGGGGCGAAATCGCCGGCGGACACGCCAGGCCGATCCGCCCGCGACGAGGCCCCACGCCAGGATGGTCGCGGGCTCGGGGACCGTCGTCCCGGGGGTGGGTGGGGTGATGTCGGTCGGCCCGACGATCTTCTGGGGGCCCTTCAGGGGGGTCCCGACGAAGGTGTTGTAGATCATGCTCTTGCCGACGATGGTCGTGGTCCCTGTCCCTGTGTAAGCCTGGATGTAAAACCCCTTGGTCAGGGCGTTCAGGCCCGGGATCTTGCTGAAATTCTTGATGGTGAACTCGAAACCGGGATGGGCTTGCGACGGGTCGTAGGCGAGGTTGCCGAGGTTGGCCGTCAGGGTCGGGCCGTAGCTCCGGCCGAGGCCGCCGGGCGAGTTCTGGAAGGTGGCGACGTCGAAATGGTCGGTGGTCCCGGCCGGCGCGACGCTCTTGATGGCGGGGACGCCGGCCACGACCAGCGGGGCGGCGTTGATCCCCTTCTCCGTGACGGGCGTGAAGGCGACGGTGATCGACTTGTCGCCGCCCAGATGAGGCGGATTCGAGCCGCCCATCGCGATCGTCTGGGGGCTGGTCGAGCCGTCCCTGGAACCGTCGGTATTGCCGGCGATCCCGTAGTAATTCACGCCCACGGCCAGGGTATCCGACTTCTGGTCATAGCTGAGCCGGATGTCTTTCATGACGTAGCCATTGATCAGCCCGGCATCGGTCATCCACTTCGGCTGGGCCACGCTGTCGATGGAGCGGCCCGGGACCACCGTGACGCTCTCCGACCTGGCGGGCAGGTCTTTCTCCACGTTGCCGGTGACGAACAGCGGCGAGACCGCCGTGCCGGTCATCGATTCGGGAGAGGTATTCGACGAGACGATGGGGCCCGCGGACACGGGGCAGGCCCAGGCCAGGGCCGCGGCCGCCACGATCCAGCGTTGAACGCTGTGGCGAACCATAACGAGACTCCTTCCACGTTAGGTTTGTCGACCCCGATCACAAGCGACATGCCAGAGGCACGCCGGGACCGGGGGATGAGTCCATTTCCAGCCCGGCCCGGTCTCACGGCGACCTGGGGGCCTCCGCACCCGAGGCCGTCTCTCGGCCCGGCAATCATGCACCGTCGGGTCCCTCCCGTCGTCGCCGGCTCGGCCGGCACCGCGCGGGAAGCCCGACCTCCCAGGGATCGGCCTCCGATCGCGGCCGGCTATCAGGAAAGGACATAGGCGCGATGTCGTTGTTCACGAAGCTTTACGAAGCCGTTCACTCGTGGCGGCGCCGTCGCGTCGGGGCCAAGCCCCGCAAACGGTCCGACCTGGCCATGGAACAGCTTGATCATCGGCAACTCCTTGCCGTCAACTTCACCGGGAACGTCCCGATCGATTTTCCCGCTACGATGAGCCCAGGCGTCGTGGTCGCCCCATCTCCTACCACCCCCCCCTTCAACACGACGCCCAAGATCCCGCCGTCCTTGTCAAATGTCATCAAGGTGTCGGGTTTCCAGATCGACCAGTTCCGCGTCTCGTACACCCCGGCCGACGACACCCTGAGCGTCGGGCTCGAAGGCCCGCCCAATGGGAGAGACGGCCGCCAGGTGATCGCGGGCGACAGCGATAATAACGGAAATTCGGCCACGGTCGACCCCAAAGTGACCGCCCTCGAACCCGGTTTCATGGACCCCGCCGACATGGGCGGGACGAAGACCTACGGGGTCTTCCTCGACCTCAACGATCCCAATACTCCCGACATCGTCGCCGGGTTCCCCCAGGGGGGCCAGTTCGACGCCGCTCCCAAGCCCTTCGAGGTGGCCAGGGCGATCGTCCAGCCCGTCCCCCCGGGCTCTCCGCCGGCCGTCCCCCTGTTCGATCCCGCCAATATCTTCCCCCAGTACACGGGGAACTATTACCTGGCCAACGACCCCAACCATCCCAACTTCGAACTCCAGATCGCCCACTTCTCGCAGCTCTACCAGCAGGTGACGGGCAAAGCCCTCACGCCCCAGACCCAGATCAGCATCGGGGGCTTTGGCGAGTCCAATCAGAATGCCGGGATCAGCGACGAGTATTTCCCGCCCCAGGCGGTGACGATCACCAACGCCACGCCGACCCCGCCGCCCCCTCCCCCGCCGGTCGTGGTGGGTACGCCGACGGTCTTCGTCAATCCGCATGAGAATAACCACATCAATTCGGCGCATCCCGCGCCGGTCCGGGTGAGCATCCTGGGCTCGTCGGGCTTCAATCCGACCACGATCGTCCCTTCGTCGGTCCGATTCGGCGACCCGAACACGATCGCCACCACGGGCGCGGCGCCGATCCTGAACTTCGAGCGGAACGTCAATCGCGACGGCTTCCCCGACGAGACGTTCGTCTTCAATGGCCTCGACGTGAAGCTCCCTCCGGGCGTCACCGATGCCGAGATCACCGGCACGACCACCTCGGGGCAGAACTTCGCGAGCACGGTGAAGGTCTTCAATCGGGACGTCTCATATTACACCCAGGCCCAGATCAATCGCCAGCAGGTTGACTTCGCCAGGTACGACGCCCGGCATGGGATCAATACCGTCGGGGGGATCGTCACGCCCCCGCCGGCTGCCGTTCCCAGGGCGGCCCAGCAACGCGCCTCCGCGATGGCGATCGACGACTTGTTTAATCCGTTCCGGGGACAGCGGGCACCGAACCGGGCAAACGCGGGCGTGAGAGTCGCCCAGATCGGCGATCAGGCCGATATCCAGGCATCCGACGTCCTTCCGGCCCATGTTGTCTCGATCCCCACCCGGCACGGCAAGGCGATCAGGCCCCCGATGGCGCCTCGGGTCGCGGTCAGCCATCACGCCGCCCCGGCACACCACGCCGCCCCGGCGCATCACGCCGCCCCGGCTCGCCCAATCGCCCCTAGGATCTCCCAGGTCTCAGCCGGCGCCGCATGATCGGACCCTCCATGCAGGCCGGAGTGGCGGGCGAGTCCCGCCCCTCCGGCTGTTTCGAATTGATGATCGATTGCCGATGACCCACGGCTCGCGGATGGGTTAGAGTCGGGGGATGGACGAGCCACAATCACCCCCCGACCCGTCGAACGTCCTGGCGGTGACCGACTCGCTGGCGATCCCGCTCGCCGAGTTCCGGTTCGAATTCACGCGATCCGGCGGGCCGGGCGGCCAGAACGTGAACAAGGTCAACTCCAAGGCCGTGCTCCGGTGGCGGCCGGCCGAGAGCGCCAGCCTCCCCGGGCCGGTCCGCGACCGGCTGGTCCTCATCCTGGCCTCGCGGCTCACCCGCGAGGGCGAACTCCTGGTCGGCTCGCAGCGCACCCGGGACCAGGCGAGGAACGTCGCCGACTGCCTCGACAAGGTCCGCGAGATCGTCCTCGCCGCCGCCCGGCCCCCCAAGGCCCGGCGACCGAGCCGGCCGACGTTCGCCTCCAAGGTCCGGAGGGTCGAGGCCAAGCTCCGACGCTCCACCATCAAGAGACTCCGCAAGAAACCCGACGCGGAGTGACCGACCGAACCGCGATCCGGAGCCCTCCCGTGGCCGACCATTCGCCCTACCAGCAGAAGATCATCAAGCGTTATTACAACAACTACGACGGCATCCAGGCCCAGAAGCTCGCCGAGATGGTCACCGACCTCTTCCTTGCCGAGGGGAAGAAGCGCGATCGGCTCTGGGAACGGGTCGGTCAGACGCTCACCAAGCTCGAATTCCCCGCCTCCCGGATCGAGCACCTGCTCCAGAAACGCGACCCGGCGCTCCTGGCCGGCGTCATGCAGGAGCTGGAAGGGAAGGCGAGCTGACCGGACGCCGGCTCCGACGATCGACTCGTCCGTCCGCCGCCCCGACCCGGCCGCCCCGGCCCCGATCGGGGCTTTTTTCCGCACGAGTTGCCCCTTCGCGGAAAGTTACGTACGTTTCCGACAGAGGGGCCGTGCACGAGGGCGACGGCCGATCCATCAACACGGGGAGGCTCCCGATGACGATCGCTCAGCGGGTCCGGGATCAACGATACGCCAAGGGGTGGGGGCCGGACGAGCTGGCCAACCGCGCCTCGATCTCCAGGACGGCGCTCTACCAGATCGAGAGCGGCAAGACCGAACAGCCCCGGGCGGGGACCATCCGGCGGATCGCCCGGGCCCTCGACATCCCGACCGAGGCCCTGCTCGGGCCCAACCTCGGGATCGTCGGCCTCGGGCTGTCCGCGACCGAAATCTTTTCGCAGCCCAGGACTCATGAGGCCCGGGAGCCGGTGCACTACCGGTTCGACGAGGCCCCCGAACCGACGAGGCTCGGCGATCTCGACCGGAAGTTCCACGAGATCCTCGCCTCGCCGCTCGGGGAGGGCGTCGCCCGGATCGTCGAGGAGACTTATCGGATCCTCCCGAAACCCTTCGCCGATTCCTACAGGTAAATCAACCTCGGGATTTGGAAAAACCGACAGCTCATGTCATATTCCTCATGACCGAGCCGCGTCGAGCCGACGTCGATCGGTCCGACCGCCTCTCCCGAGGGATCACCATGAGACGAACAACCCGCTTCGCTTCGGCCTGGACCTGGGGTGTCGCCGCCTGGATCGCGGCCACGGCCTTGCACGCCGAGGCCGGGGGTCCGCCACGCAGGCGGGCCCGGCCCGCGGTCGAGACGGCGGGGACCGCCCGCCCGCAGGACCGCGTGGCGCCGTCGCCGATGCTCGGCAATTTCCGGCCGACGCCCTATATCACGGTCGGCGGCAACGGGATCCTGGGCGGGGGCTATTCGCCCCTCGGGGGCTACGGGCGCGAGTATTCATTGACCGTCTACGGGCCGCTCTCGGCCTTCCGGGAGACTTCCGCACCGGTCACCACGGTCGTCCGGGGCTACAACGGCGTGCCGGCCCTGGTCGAGGGGACCGCCTTCTCCAACCCGGCACAGCCCACGCTCTCGCCCGTCGTCTATCCGACCCGGGCCAGCAATTATTCGGCCCTCAAGTATCAGACGACACCCCCGTGGTGGGACAAGGGCATCCTGTGGATCGACTCGAACTGATCGATCCGGGCGATCGGTCATTCCTGGCCAAGCTTCTGCCGGAGGCGTTCGAACCGGGGCCGGAGGTCTCCCCCGCCGAGGTCGGGGTGGAGGATGGAGGTCGCGTCGATGATCTGCCGGGCTTCCCGGCCCTTGCCGCTCCGGTAGTAGGCGAGGGCGAGGCCGTATCGGGCTTCGAACCAGGCCCGCGACCCGGGGGCCAGCCGTTTCGCCCGGATCCTCTCGACCTCGACCACCATCGTGAAGGCGTCGAGCCGGAGGTAGAGATCGGCGAGGTCCCGCAGGACATCCTCGTCGCCGGCCTCCATCGGCCCTCCCCAGGCGGATAGCTCGCGCCTGGCGGCGTCGGGCTCGCCGGCGAAGAGGAGCGCCCGGGCGATCCGGAGTCGGGCCTCGTCGCGCGCCGCGGCGGGTTGCTGGTCGAGGCGGTCCGGGAGCCGGGCCGTGAGGATCTTGAGGATCAGGCCAAGCCGGCGCCGGAGCGAGTCCGACTCCATCTCCGAGGCCGATCGGTCGAGGAGCCGGATCGCCGGGAGCAGGTCGGCGGGCGTCGCCGTCCGGGCCTCGGTCCGGGCGATCAGCTCGGCCTCGCCCGCCCGGGCCATCTGGGCGAGCCCGACCATCCGGTACAGGCGGGCCTGCCCGTGCTCCTCGGGGCGGGCCGCCCTCCGGAGCAGTCGGTCGGAGGCGTCGACCGCCTCGGCAGGGCGGCCGACCCCGGGCGTCAGGTCGAGGCGGATCAGCCGGAGCGTCAGGGCGACCGTCTCGGGGCCGTCGAGGGCCGAGGCCAGGGCCGCGCGATGCGCCTTGAGGGCCTCGTCCATGGCCGACCGGGCCGCGGCCGGGTCGCCGCCGATCCGGCGTCCCTCGACCGCGTCGCGGAGCAGGTCGTCGACCAGGAGGCGGGCCTCCAGCCATCGGGGATGGCTGTGCTCGATCCCGGCCCAGAGCGCGACGGCCTCGTCGCGGCGGCCGGCGCCGTCCCGGACCTGGCCGAGGAGCCATCGGGCCTCGCCGGTGGCCGGCTCGTCGGGGAAGTCGCGGACCTGTTGCTCCAGGGCCTCCATGTAGGAGGTCCGGGCAGGGCCGGATTGGCGGGCCGCCGGGTCCCGGCCCCGGGCGATGGCGCGGAGCATCCCGGCCCGGGCCCGGAGGTCGCGGGGGGCCGATCCGGCAACGACCACCCGGGAGAGGGCGCGATCGGCTTCGGCGAACTTCCCGGCCTGGAACAGGCAGCCGCCCGACTTGAATCGGAGCGATGCGGCCCGATCGGCCCGCCCCATCGCCTCCGCCCGGTCGGCCGCCCGGGCGTCGAGCCGCGCGGCCCGCGCCGGGTCGCCCATCCGGAGGTGGCCCTCGGCCAGGAGGTCCCACCACTCCTCGGGCGATTCCGGGGGCGGCTCGTCGATCGCCCGGGCCAGCTCGATCGGGGCCCGGCGGGCCTCGGGGCGGTCGGATGGGCGGAGGGCCATCGCGGCGGCGAACGCCTCGGCGTCGATCGAATTCCGCTCCGCGCCCGGGCCGACAGCCCGCCGTTTGGCCAGGCGGATCCGGAGCCGGAGCGACCCCTTCAAGGCCTCGTCGGCGGCCTGAGAGGTCTCGACGGCCCGGGACGCCTCCGCGTACTGCTCTCGGCCGGCCAGGGCGGCGACCTTCGCGACGAGGAGATCGGCGGCGGGCGGAGGCGGGTCGGCCTTCTCGGCCTCCTCGATCTCCATCCGGGCCTGCCCGAACAGCCCGAGCCGGCAGGCCAGCTCGGCCCGGAGCAACCGGGCATGGCCCCGGAGGCCGGGCGCGGTCATGGGAGGATCCAGGAGCCCGATCGCCTCGCGCTCCGACGCGAGCCGGGCCGCGTCGCCTTCCGGCTCGAACCGGGCGCGGTCGGCGATCGCCTGGGCGAGCCGGAACCGGACATTCTGGGCGAACAGATCGCCCGCCCCCGGCGGCGAGATGGCGACCGACCGGAGCCGACGGATCGCGTCGTCCAGGGCGCGCACCGGGCCGACCCGCGCCGGCGAATCGGCCAGGGACAGGTCGGCCGTCGGGTCGAAGCTCCGGCCCTCGGCCCATCGGTAGACGCCGGCCTGAAACCGGAGCCCGGGGCCGGGGTCGCCGCCGGGGTCCTTCGCCAGGAACTCGTCGAGGAGGGCCACGGCCTCGGACCACCGGGCGCGGCGGTCGGCCGGGCTCGCCGAACGGTTCGCGGCCTGATCCAGCATCGACGCGCCGTCGAGTGCCCGGAGGGCCCGCTCCGCGAGGGGGATGGTCGGATCGGCCATCGCCGCGCGGACCTCGGCCAGGTCCGGCCCGTCGACCGGCCCACCGATCGCCCGGGCCGTGACCGCCATCAGGACTACCAACGCCACCGCGGCGGCCTTCCAGGATCGCATGACCGGACCGCCCCCCTCATCCCGCCTCGTGGTCCCCGTCCGGTTCCATCATATGGGCCGACGCCCTTCAGCCGCCGAGCAGGTCGCGGATCGCCCGGCGATAGGACGGCTCGGTCTGGGGGCTGACGAAGGAGACGGAGGGCTCGTAGCCCCCCTCGGCGTAGGACCGATTCAGGGGGATGTACCAGGGCCCGCCGTCGCCATAGGCGGCCGTGGCGATCCGGAGATCGGGGCGGTCGGCCTGCGCGGCGATCTGATACTCGACGAACGTCTCGGCGGGGAGGTGCAGGAGGGTGACGCCGCCGCCGAAGTCGAGCCGCGACAGCAAGATCGGCCGGCCGGTCGCGGCCCGGATCAGCCAGCCGGCGGTCATGGCGGATCGGTTCCGGGCGACGGTCGGCGTCCGGGGATCGGCCACGATCGCCCGGAGCCGGTCGAGGTCGAGGTCCTCGCGCGGATCGAATCGGATCGGCCGGGTCCTCCAGGAGACGGTCTCCAGCGGCTCGGCATGGTCGTCGGCGTCGCGATCGGCCGCGACCATCCCCCGATGGACCCGGTCGGCCAGGGCGGCCCGCTCGGGCCGGGACCCGGTATTGTACTTGCCGGCCGTCACGTTGCCCGCCGAGCCGGTGAAGTAGACGTGGAGCGTCCCCGGCTCCTCGGCGTCGCGACGGTCGCGGGCGATCCCGGCGAAGTCCGAGGTCAGCCGGCCGTCGCCGTAATAGCTCATCGGGTGGGTCGTGTAGTAGTAGAGCCGGGCCATCGGCCGATCGCCCTGGAAGAAGCCGACCGACCGGAGGGTCGGGTCGACGGTCCCTTCGGGCTCGGCCCGCGCGATCGGGTCGGCGGTCGCGCTGTAGCGGGTGAACCGGACCTTGCCGTCCGGGCCGATCACCCGGCGGTTGCACGCGACCTGCTCGACCCGCGCCGACCCGGACCGGACGTGGGTGATCGGCTGCGGGTCCTTCATCGCCTCGCGGACGGCGGCGGCCGACCGGATCACGAGGTCGTCGACGAACCGGTCGTCGAACATCAGGGGGTCGGCGCCGGCCTTCCGGAGCAGGGCGTTCCCCTCGCGGTCGATGAAGGGGGCATTGTGCTGGTGGACGCAGTGGAGGGCGATCCGATCGGGGGTGGTGTGGGCGGCCTCGGCCAGGGCCTCGGCCCAGAGCCGGTGCGACTCGTTCATGACGCCCGTCCAGTCGAGCGTCGCGAGGACGATCGGCGGCCCCGCGTCGGTGATCACCACGCCCCGGAGCCATAAGGGGTCGTCGACCCCCGAGGCCGGCCGGATCCACCCCCCGCAGAGCGGATGGCCCATCGGGGGCGAGGCGTCGAGGCGGAAGGTCGCGAGGTGGACGGCGAGCATGGCAGGTCGCTCCGGGCCGTTCAGGCCGGTTCGAGCCGTCGGAAGGCGTCGAGGGTGTTCCGGAGCAGGAGGGCGACGGTCATCGGGCCGACGCCGCCGGGGACGGGCGTGATCCAGGAGGCGACCCCGGCCGCGGCGGGGTAATCGACGTCGCCGCAGAGGGTCCCGTCGTCGCGCCGGTTCATCCCCACGTCGATCACCACGGCGCCCGGCTTGATCTCGTCGGCCTTGACGTGGTCGGCCCGGCCGACGGCCGCGATGAGGATGTCGGCCTGGCGGGTGAACCGGGCCGGGTCGCGGGTCGATGCGTGGCAAACGGTGACCGTCGCGTCGCCGCCGGGACCCTTCTGCAACAGGAGCAATGCCATCGACTTGCCGACGATCTGCGACCGGCCCAGGATGACCGCGTGGGCCCCCCTGGTCTCGATCCCCGAGGCGACCAGCAGCTCGCGGATCCCCAGCGGGGTGCAGGGGACGAACCGGGGCTGGCCGATCGCCAGGAGGCCGGCGTTCTCGGGGTGGAAGCCGTCGACGTCCTTGCGGGGGTCGACCCGCTCGATCACCCGCCGGTCGTCGATCTGCTTCGGCAGGGGGAGCTGGACCAGGATCCCGTGGACGTCGGGGTCGGCGTTGAGGGCGTCGATCGTCGCCAGGAGTCTCGCCTCCTCGACGTCGGCCGGCAGGCGGAGCAGGGTCCCGCGCATCCCGGCGGCCTTGCAGGCGTTCTGCTTGTTCCGGACGTAGACCTGGCTGGCCGGGTCGTCGCCGACCACGACGACCGTGAGGCCGGGGATCCGGCCGGATCGGGCCCGGAGCCGCGCGACCTCCTCGGCGACTTCCCCCCGGATGGTCTGAGCGAGCGACTTGCCGTCGAGGATGCGGGCGGCCAAAGATCAACCCTCCCGGGGTGGCGGATCGGGCCGGGATCGACCGGCCCCTGGGTGCGAACCCCTATAATGCCGGCCGTGTCGGGCCGACTCCAGGCCCCTCCCCCCTTTCCCCGATCGGACGTGATCCCGATGGACGCCGAGGACGCAACGGAGGGGGGGGTCGTCGTCCCGGTCGCGGAAGGTCCCCCGAGGCCCGCCGTCCCGATCCGGCCCGACCGGTCGATCGCCCGGCAGGTGGTCCGGCTGGCGGCGCCGGTCCTGGTCGAGCAGTCGCTCCTCTACCTGATCGGATTGTCGGATACCCTGCTGACGGGCCGGTATCTCCGGCAGGAGCACCTCGCGGCGGTGACGGTCGCGACTTACCTCCTCTGGTTCCTGGGGAGCCTGATGTCGATCGTCTCGGTCGGGGCCACGGCGCTGGTAGCCCGCCTGACGGGGGCGAAGGAGCCGGAGGCGGCCAACCGGATCTGCCAGCAGGCGATGGGCCTGGCGATGATCCTGGGGACGGCCATCCTGGCCGTCGGCCAGCTCGCCGCACCCGGGCTGATCCGGGCCCTGAACCTGGAAGGTCGGGCGGCCGATGCCGCCACGATGTTCCTCCGGGTGGTCCTGATCGCCACCCCGATGCTCGCCTGCACCGGCGCCGGCGTCGCCTGCCTCCGGGGGGTGGGCGACACCCGGACCGGGATGTGGGTGATGATCCTGGTCAACGCGGTGAACGTGGCCCTGAGCTGGTCGATGGTCCGCGGGCTGGGTCCCCTCCCGGCGATGGGATTCGCGGGCATCGCGATCGGGACCGCGACGGGCGAGGTGGCGGGAGGCCTGGCCATCCTGATCGTCCTGGCAAGGGGCCGGTCGGGCCTCCGGCTCGACCCGGCCCGGATGATCCCGGCGTGGCGGGAGGTCCGGAGGATCCTCCGGATCAGCCTCCCGGCGGCGGGCGAGAGCCTGACCACGATCCTCTGCCAGCTCTGGTTCCTCGGCCTGATCAACCGCCTGGGCGCCACGGCGACGGCCGCGCACGGGGTGGCGATCCGGTGCGAGGCCCTGGCGTTCCTGACCGTGACGGCGTTCTCGATCGCGGCGGGGACGCTGACCGGCCAGTATCTCGGGGCCGGTCGCCCCGACCTGGCGGCCCGGGCGGCCCGGACCGCCTGGGGGATCGGCGTCGGCCTGCTGGTCGCGGTGGGGATCCTGCTCTATGTCGAGGCGGACGCGATGTTCCGGCTCTTCCTGGGCGGGAAGCAGCCCGAGGTGGCGGCCGTGGGCGTCCCCGTCCTCCGGATCGTGGCCTTCGCGCTGCCGTTCCTGGCGACCCTGAACGTCCTGAGCGGGGCGCTCCGGGGGGCGGGCGACACCCGATGGCCGTGGGCGATCGTCCTGGTCGGATATCTGGGGATCCGGATGCCGATGACCTACTGGCTCACCGGTGCGGTGTCGGCCGGGGGCCTCGGCCTGGGCCTCCGCGGGGCCTGGCTGGCGATGTTCGCCGACCTGGCCATCCGGGGCGTGCTCGTCGGGGCCCGGTTCTTGCACGGGGGATGGCGATCGGCCCGGATTTGAAGGGACAACCCCGGACGGCTCGGGGAACCCGAGGGCCGGGATCAGCGATCAGGATTCCGCCAACGCCGCGCGGCGGTCGCGGACGATGGCGAAGAGGCGATCGAGGTTGGAGGTCCGGAAGACCGACTGGACGGTCGGCGAGAGTTCGCAAAGGCGGAGCTTCCCGCCCGACCCGTCGACCCGGCGCTGGAGCAGGATCAGCTTGCCCAGGAGCGAGCTGGAGATCAGGTCGACGCCCGAGAAGTCGAGCACGACCTTGATGGGCTTGCCGTCATTGGGCAGGGCAGCCCCGAGCTGATCGGAGACCTCGCGGACCGTCCGGTCGTCGAACAGCAGGCGGTCGCGGAAGGTCACGACCTGGACGCCGTCCACTTCAGTAGCCTCGATACGCAGAGTGGCGGGCATCGCAAGCTCCCAACGGTCGAAATGCGCGAGACGATTCGTCCTCCGGTGGCGGAGGATAACCGAGGAGGCGGGGAAAAGCGACAGGATTCCGGGATCATCCGGCAATCACCATGCCAAGCTACTGATCGCGTTGACTTTTACGACGGAGCGGGCCGCCGGGGCGGGGGGGTGACGACGCCGGGGGCCTGGGCCCGGCCGAGGGCCCGACCACGGGCGGGGCGTCGGAAGATTCGGCCGGACGGGACACGAACGCCAGGGCGGCCGTGCGATCCTCGATGAAGATGAACATCGGGCTGAGCTTGCTGATCCGGAAGACCTCATGGACGTTATCGTCGACGTTGCAGAAGACGACCCGGCCCCCCCGCTGCCTGGCCAGGCGGTGCAGGGCGAGGAAACCGCCCAGCGAAGCCGAGCCGGCGAAGATGACCCCATTCATGTCGACGACCACGTCGGGCTTCCCCTTCGCCCTGACGTGCGACTCGTAATGCTGTCGGAGTTCGCGGACGGGGTTGGGATCCAGTCGCAGGCAGTCCCAGAACTCCGCCACCAAAACCCCGCCCTCGTCCCGGACTTCCACCGTGGGCTTGAGCATGTAAACCAAGTCCGCCAAGGGCGTTGAAGGCGCGAGGAGCGAGAGCCGGCCTGCCGGAAGGGCGTGCCCGCCAGGCGTCGGGGATCGCCCGATCGGGCCCGATCCTGATCAGACGGGCCCGGACCGCGATTGGTTCGGAACCGGCCGGAAAATAAAGCCCGACATCTCATGAGATGCGCATCGCCCGTGGATGCAGGAGGATCTTCGAAGATACCACGAGACGATCGGCCCGACCAGTCCCCGGATGACGTCCCGGGGTCGATCCTCCGAAATCGTTCGGCCCCGGCGAGCCCTCGCCTGGAGGCCGACCGGATGTGATATGATCCGGGGAGGCGCCCGGCGTCGGCACGCGGATTGCCCCGACTTGATCACCGGAGTTGAGGTCGGTCGTCGGGATCCGGATCCGGGGCCCGAAGGATGAGGTCGCCATCGGGCGACTTCCCATCGAGGGGGAAAGTCCTCATGCGTCTCGCCCTGTCCGTCGTGGCCACCCTCGCCCTGGGATGGGCCAGCCCCGCCGGGGCCGCCGATTGGACGGATGCCGTGTTCCCAGAACGCTCGCATGATTTCGGCACCGTGGCCCGCGGGTCCAAGGTCCGCCATTCCTTCAAGTTGATCAATTCGACCGCCCAGGAGATCCACGTCGCCTCCTGGAAGACCAAGTGCGGCTGCACCGACGTGCGCGTCGGCGCCCGGGACATCCCGCCGGGGACCCAGACGGTGATCGAGGCGACCATCGATACCACCCGGTTCACGGATTACAAGGCGTCGGGGCTCACTTTGATCCTCGACCGGCCGACCCCGGCGACGGTCGACCTGAACCTCACCTGCTTCATCCGGTCCGACCTGATGCTCAACCCCGGCCAGGTCGACTTCGGCGTCGTCAACCGGACCTCACGGCCCAAGGTCGAGCTCAACCTGTCGTACACCGGCGGCCAGGCCGACTGGGCCGTCACGCAGATGAAGACGATCAGCGACCACATCGTCGCCGAACTCCGGGAGCAGGGCCGATCGCCGGGTGGGCAGGTCAATTACCACTTGACCGCGACCCTCAAGCCCTCGGCCCCGGTCGGTATCTTCAAGGACCAGGTCACGCTCAGGACCAACGACCCGAACAACCCGGCCTTCCCGGTCTCCGTGTCGGCCATGGTCCAGTCGAACGTGACGATCTCCCCTTCCGTGATCAACCTCGGCCGGGTCCGACCCGGCGATACGGTCCAGCGGACGGTCATGGTCCGTTCGGCCAGGCCGTTCCGGCTCTCGGAGCTGAAATCCAGCAAGCCCGACCTGACGGCCGCCCCCCCCGGCGATGCCCCCCAGGCGATGCACACCGTCACCCTGACGCTCAAGGCCCCGACCCAGGTCGGCCCGTTCAATGCCGTCCTCGAGATCCAGACCGACCTGGCGGACGAGCCGCCTTCGCGGTTGACCACGTTCGCCACGGTCGTCCCCTGAACCCTGGCCGGGGACGCGAAAGGGCCCCCGAGCCTTTCGACTCGGGGGCTCGCCGGGATGGTCGGGTTTATGTGGGGGATGGGATCGCCGGACGGATCTCAGCCGGGCGCCGGGTCGATCGGGACCATCAGGCGGCCGGGGGGACGGCCGGCGCCGGTGGGACCGGCTGAGACGGGGCCGACGGGGCGCCCGGCGCCAACTGGGGCGTCGCGGGCATCATGGGAGAGGTCATCGGACCCATCTGGGGGGTCGCCGAGCCCATCGACGTCGACGGGTAGTAGGCCGTCGAGGGCTGCGGGGCAGAGCCGCCGCCGCACGGGGCCGGGGCATAGGAGGCACCGCCGGGGGCGGCAGAATAGCAGCTCGCGGCCGGGGCGCGGTGATGCTTCACCTTGCCGCAATGCTTGCCGCCAAAGAGGCCGGTCGTCGCGGACATCGCGGTGATCAGGATGAGCTGGTGCATCGGGGAATCCCTTCTTCATCACTGGTGTCGATCATGCCCCGCGGAGAAGATTCCGGATCGGGGGGCCGTCGTCCCGGGAGGGGGACGGCGGTTGAGGCGAACTTCGACGCCGACGGGCCGGACTTCGGCCCATCGACGCGACCCCGTCCATCCCGGACGCGGGTTGCCACCCGGCGACTTCGCAATGCCCGACATGGATTCGGACCGCTGCCACCACGGAGATCGGATTCTAGGGGGAGCGTTCCGCCGGCGTCTACCTCAGTCCGGGGGGCCTGCGCAATTGGGCTTGACGTCGCCGACTATTCCGTGTGCGTTCCCGACGGATGATCGCCCTCGTTGACGGCCCCGGGCGTCGGCCGTAAGCTGGCGGGACATCCGATGGCGGGGCCCGAGGATCGCCCCGACGGCCCCGAGGGATCGACCATGGCCAGCACCCTGACCCCGGACCGGGTCGCCCGATCGGGCCGAGGCCACCTCGCCCTCGCCGTGGCGGACGCCGGCTGGTTCACCACCGAGAACCTGTTCCGCGAGGTCCCCGCCGACCGGGCCTCCACCCTCATGCTCCACTGCGCCGACTACCGGGTCGCCTGGAGGAGGGGGGATCGCCCCTGGCGATGGAACCGACCCGCCGTCGGCGTCGCGCCCGGCCGATGGCGTCGCGACATGGTCTTGCCGACCGGCTGGATGAAGACTTACCCCCGGATCGGGATGCGCCCGATCGCCCGGGCAATCCGCAGCTGGCGATCCGAGGTGGCTCGTACCGACCCCCTGGCCCTGGTCATCACCTATCCTTATTACCTGCACCTCGCCGACCTCATCCGCCCCGACCGCCTGGTCTACTTCAATCTCGACGATTACCGCCTCTACTGGCCGAGGGTCGCCGAGGAGGTCGCCCGCCTGGAACTCCGGGTCGTCCGCCGGGCCGACCTGACCGTCTGCACCTCGGCGCACCGGGCCGAGGAACTCCGACGGGCCGTCCCCGAGGCCGCAGGCAAGATCCATCATTTACCCCATGGTGCCCCGTCTTCGTCATTGCCAGATATGCCCCAGAACCTCCCCACCACCCTTCCCGACGACATCGCCCATCTTTCCCGACCAGTGCTGGGGTATGTTGGGACGATGGAGGACCGGGTCGACTGGTCGCTGCTGGGTCGACTCGCCAAAACGAACCCAACGGCCTCGATCGTCCTGGTCGGACGGATCGGGGAGGACGGCGACGCCCCCTGGCAGGCCGATCGCCGGCGCTGCCTGGAGTTGCCCAATGTCCACGCGATCGGCTGGCGGGCCCAGTCGAGCATCGACGCCTACAACCGATCGTTCGACGTCGGATTGATCCCCTATCGGGCTGACCACCCGTTCAACGTCGCGTCGTGCCCGACCAAGATCATGGATTACATGGCCGCCGGCCGTCCCGTCGTCTCGACCGACCTGCCCGAGTGCCGGCTGTATCCCCATCTCTTCGACGTGGTTGCGCCCGGAGACTTCGTCCGGGCCGTGGGCTCCCGCCTGGAGGCCGGTCCCGACGACGGGCGGGCGGCGCTCCGCCTCGGATTCGCCCGGGACCACTCCTGCCGGCGGGTCGCCGAACGGCTGCTCGACCGGATCGGCTGACCATCGCCGGCGGATCCTCCCGCCAATACGAACCCATCGACGTCCCGGCGACCGGGGCCGGGACGAACCCAATTCCCTTCGGAACCGGCCCGGCAAGACGAAGCCAACGGGTCCCGGGGTCCGGGGATGATTCGCCTCGGGATCCCAGGCCCCAGGACCTGTCCGGAAAATCGAACCCAACGTCGGTCCCGCCGGACACGACCCGTCGCTCCCGGTCCGATCGTGGCCCATAAAACCCTCCCGGGAAAAACGAAGCCAACCTCCCTCACCCGGTCCGCCATCCGGGCGCCCCGGAGTTATTTTCGCCCGGAGGCGACCCGCTTTATTCTCCTTTTCCGGGAAAGCGTCGACGTGATCGAGGGGCGATCGTTGGCAAGGCCCTCCGGGCTGGTTAGATTGGGTGGTCTCGCCGGCTCGCCACCCGGCCCGACCAATCGAACCCATTCGCCCCGGAGCCTTTACGATGAGCCTCGGCCTGCGCGTCCGGCTGTCGATCATGATGTTCCTGCAATATTATGTCTGGGGCATCTGGCTGCCGATGCTCATCCAGCACCTGGGCAAGAACCCCCTGAACCTGAGCAAGACGGAGATCGGCTGGATCTTCACCGTCTACGGGTTCGGCTCGATCCTCGGCCCATTCCTGCTGGGCCAGATCGCCGACCGCTACCTGTCCACCGAGCGGGTCATGGCCGCGGCGCACCTGATCGGCGGGTTCCTCCTGATCGGGACCGCCTACGCCACCACGTCGGTCTGGATCTTCATCCTGCTCTTCCTCTATTGCAACCTCTACATGCCGACGATGGGCCTGACCAACTCGATCACGTTCCGGAGCCTCGGCGAGGCGAATCAGAATTACTTCCCGGGGATCCGGCTCTGGGGGACGATCGGCTGGATCGTGGCGGGGCTGTCGTTCGCCGCCTACCTCGATTACAAGAACCTCGAAGTTTATCAGGCGCTCTTCCACCTCCTGAGGCTCGACGGGGCGTTCGCCGGCCTGCTCGACTGGTGGCGGGCCCACGTCGTCCCGTCCCTCCAGTCGTTCCATCGGATCAAGTGGGTCGGCGAGCCGGGCTTCCGCGACTGCCTCCGGGTCCCGGGGGTGGTCTCGATCTTCTACGCGCTCTATTGCCTGACGCTCCCCCACACGCCGCCGATCCCGGCCCGTGCCTCCGACCCCGTGAGCAAGAGGTCGGCGGTCCTGGAGAGCCTGGGACTGATGCGGTTCCCGTCGTTCGCGGTCCTGGTCGTCGTCACGGGGCTGATCGGGATCATGCTGGCGTTCTACTTCGAGTGCGAGAACCCGTTCCTGGAGTCGATCGGGATCAACCCCAAGAACATCGGCGCCTACATGACGCTCGGCCAGGTCGCCGAGGCGTTCATCATCCTGCTCGTCCCGCTGTCGGTCGCCCGGCTCGGCGTCAAGCGGACGATGCTGATCGGGGCCGGCGCATGGGCCCTCCGGTTCGGGCTCTCGGCCTACGGCCGGCCGCAATGGCTGATGATCTCCACGATCGCCCTGCACGGGTTCGCCTTCGGCTTCTTCTTCGTGGTCGCGCAGATGTACGTCGACCGGGCCGCGACCGGCGACATCAAGGCGACCGCCCAGAACCTCCTGATCTTCGTCATCTACGGGATGGGGACCATCATCGGGAGCGTCCTGGCGGGCTGGGTCCGCCACGCGTTCAGCGAGGAGTTCCATGGCGTCAACATCGAAAGCTGGGCGATGATCTGGTTCGGGCCGTTCGTCCTGACCTTGCTCTGCATGGGCGGCTTCGCCCTCTTCTTCCGCGAGGAGGAGATCCGCAAGGTGAGCGAGCGGACCGCCACATCCCCAACTCTGGATTGAGGGTGAGGCGTGGACCCTGCCGATACGCGGTCCGGAGTCGGGCTCGATCCACGCGAACCACCTTCTGCGGATTGCCGACCTCGGCGGGGTCAGGGCTTGAGCAGCCCGGCCCCGTCGAGGAACTCGCGGGCGACCTCGGCGGGGTCGCGCTTGAGGCCGTCGACCTGGTAATTGAGCTTCCGCATGGTGGGGGCGTCGATCCGGCCCGCCAGCCGGTCGAGCGCGGATCGGAGCGAGGGGTGCCGGGCCAGGGTCGCCTCCCGGACCAGGGGGACGGCCTCGTAAGGCGGGAAGAAGCGGCGGTCGTCGTCGAGCTGGATTAGGTCGAGGGTGGCGACCCGGCCGTCGGTGGAGTCGCCGGCGGCCACGTCGATCGACCCGAGGGCGAGCGCCTGGTAGAGCAGGTTCCGGTCCATCTCGCGGGGCGACTGCGCGAACTCTAGGCCGTAGGCGGTGATGAGCCCGGGATAACCGTCCGGTCGGCGGCCGAATTCCGGGCCAAAGCCCACGCGGAGCGCGTTCGCGTGCCGCCCGAGGTCGGAGATCGTCCGGATCCCCAGCCTCGCCGCCTGATCGCGGCGCATCAGGATGGCGAACGTGTTCTCGAAGCCCATCGGGGACAGGGTCGCGATCCCGTCCCGGGCGAGGAGGCGGCCGACCTCCGCCCGGGCCCGGGCCGGGTCGGAGACGGGAGCCTGCTTGAGGATCGTGGTCAGGGCGGTGCCCGTGTACTCGACGTAGGCGTCGAGACCGCCCCCGGCCAGGGCGTTGTAGCAGACCATCGAGCCGCCGAGGTCGAGCTGGCGGTCGACCTTGAGCGGGGTGTGGGCCTCGACCAGGTCGGCGAGCATGTGGCCGAGGAGCTTCGGCTCGGCCGAGTCCTTCGATCCGATGACGATCGAGCCGGCCCCGCCCCTCCGGGCGGAGTCGCCCCACGCCCCGTAGAGGCCGACCGCGACCAGGCCGACCACGGTCAGGCCCGCGACGACGTCCCGGACCCCCGCCGGCCGTCGGCGGGTCGGGTCGAGGCGGCGTTCCAGCTCTCCCAACGCCGCGTCGCAGATCAGGGCGAGGATCGCCGCGGGGACCGAGCCGAGCAGGATCAATCGGGGGTCGGACACCTGGATCCCGGCGAAGATGAAGCTCCCCAGGCCCTTGGCCCCGATCGCGCTGGCGATCGTGGCCATCCCCACCGAGGCCACGGCCGCCACCCGGACGCCCCCCAGGAGGACCGGGACCGCCAGGGGGAGCTCCACCAGCCGGAGCCGCTGCCAGGGGCTCATCCCCATCCCCAGGGCCGCATCGGCCACGCCCCGGTCGACCCCTTTCAGGCCCAGGATCGTGTTCTTGATGATCGGCAGGAGCGAGTAGACCACCAGGGCCGTCAGCGCGGGGGGCTTGCCGATCCGGCCCCGGAAGACGAACAGGAGGACGCCCAGGAGCGCCAGGCTGGGGATCGTCTGGAGGACGTTGGCCAGGCCGAGGATCGAGCGCTCGGCGGGCCTGGAGCGGCTGGCCAGGATCCCCAGGGGGACGCCGATGAGGACCGCGATCAGGAGCGACTCGCCGACCAGGTCGAGATGGGCCGCGGTCATCTCGACGAGCTTGGATCGGTTGTCGCGGAGCAGGACGAGCCAGTCGTTCACGTGCGGGCCCCCCCCTCGATCGGCGTGACCGCCAGCGCGTCCTGGAAGAAGGATCGGACGAATTCCGAGGCCGGGCGCTCCAGGAAGTCGGCCGCCGTGCCGGACTGGACCACCACCCCCTTGTCGACCAATGCCAGGCGGTCGGCCATCCGGCAGGCCTCGCGGAGGTCGTGGGTGACCAGGATTACCGTCTTGCCCAGGTCGCGCTGGAGCGACCGGAATTCGTCCTGGACCTCCCTGCGGGTGATCGGGTCGAGGGCGCCGAAGGGCTCGTCCATCAGGATCAGGTGGGGGTCGGCGGCCAGGGCCCGGGCCACGCCGACCCGCTGCCGCTGGCCGCCGCTGAGCTGGTGCGGGAACCTCCCCCCCATCGTCTTGGCGTCGAGCCCGACCAGTTCCAGGCACCGGGTCGCCGACCGGTCGCGCTCCGGCCTGGCGACCCCCTTGAGGCGGGGGACGAGCCCCACGTTGTCCAGGATCGAGAGGTGGGGCATCAACCCGGCCTCCTGGATCACGTAGCCCATCGTCCGCCGGAGCGTGATCGGATCCCAGGCGGTCGTCGGCCGGTCGTCGACGATCACCTCGCCGGAGGTCGGGTCGATCAGGCGGTTGACCAGGCGGAGGAGCGTGGTCTTGCCCGACCCGCTGGTCCCCAGGATCGCGAAGAACTCGCCCCGGCGGACCTCCAGCGTCACCCCGCCCAGCGCCTGTTGGCCGTCGGGGAAGGTCTTGCGGACGTCCCGCCACGCGACGGCGATCGGGGAGGGCGGGGGGCCGGGGGACTTCATCATCGGCGAAGCTTCTCCGCGGTCGACGCGGGGGCGACTCGTCGGCTACGATCGCCGGCGACCGCCCCATGATGGCCGATGTCGGGCCGGTCGGCCAGTTCCGGCCCGTCCAGAGGGAGCCACTTTCCATGATCCGCCTCGGGATCTGCAACGAGCTGTTCGAAGGCTGGGACTTCGCCGCAGCCTGCCAGGCCGTCAAACGGCTGGGATACGACGGCCTGGAGATCGCCCCCTTCACCCTCGCCCCGACGATCCACGACGTCACCCCCGCCCGACGTCGCGAGCTGAAGGCGATGGTCGAGGACGCCGGCCTGGCCACGATCGGGCTGCACTGGCTCCTGGCGAAGACCGAGGGTTTCTACCTGACCACGCCCGACCGGGCCGTCCGTCGCCGGACCGGCGATTACCTCGTCGCGCTGGCCGAGGCCACCCGCGACCTCGGCGGGACGCTGATGGTCCTCGGCTCTCCAAAGCAGCGCGACCTCCTCCCGGGTGTCGGGCACGAGCAGGCCGCCGGTCACGCGACGGAAGTCTTCCGGGAGATCATGCCGGCCGTCGCCTCGATGGGGGTCGACCTCTGCCTGGAACCGCTGGCGCCCTCCGAGACGAACTTCCTCAACACCTGCGACCAGGCCAATTGGATCATCGAGCAGGTCGACCACCCCAACCTCAAGCTCCACATGGACGTGAAGGCCCAGAGCGGCGAGGCCGGCCGGACCGTCCCCGAGCTGATCGCCCGCCACGCGGCCCGGGCCGGTCATTTCCACGCCCAGGACGTCAACCTCCGGGGCCCCGGCATGGGCGATGTCGACTTCGGGCCGATCCTCAAGGCTCTGGTCGCCTCGGGTTACGACCGATGGGTGTCCGTCGAGGTGTTCGACTACAGCCCCGGGGCCGAGGAGACCGCCGCGCAGAGCCTTGCCTGCCTGAGGCGGGAGCTGGAGGCGGCCTACGCCCGATGAAAGCCGACCGTCACCCGGGAAGCGGCTCGCGCCGGCCCTGATCGGGCTGGCGGCGGTCGCCTGGGCCGCGGCGAGGGACGGGGCCCGCCCGGCCCGGCCGTCGATCGCCGTCGAGGGGGGCGGAGCATTCCATTGCGGGACGACGCCCCGGGGAGTCTTCGGGCATCACGGCTGGGTGATCCGGAACCGGGGCCAACTCCCCCTCCGGCTCCGGATCCGGTTCACCAGCGGCCGGTGCGGGTTCAGCCTCTGGCAAGGGCAGGAGCACGTCATCCCGGCCGGCGACCGGGTCGCGGTCCGGATGACCTGGCCGACGCCGGATCGCGACGGCCTGCCCTATGCGAACCACGTCGAGATCTGGACCGACGACCCGGAGACGCCCCGCTTCCGACTCCGGATCGTCGGGATCACCGGCCCTCCGGCCGTCCCTTGACTATAAGAGCGGATGTCGCCCTCCTCGCGGGGGCCACGATATTCGATACGGGCGATCATCAACCCGCCCGGCGGATCGTCCGATCAATGGGGTAGGCAGGACACTTCCCAGAGAAAATTTGTACAGTATTCGATTGCGGCTCGGCCGGACGAATTGTTAGATTCATCGTACGGATCGGATCGAGGGTCGGGGCGGGGCGGAGGCCTCGTCGGGGCGGGAGGGGCGACAGATGGCCAGGATCCGACGGGGCACGAACGGTGACGGGCGGCCGGACGACCGGCCCAAGATGGTGGTCGAGGACGTCCCGCTCGCCGAGGCGACGCGATCCCGCTACCTGAATTACGCCCTGAGCGTGATCACGTCGCGGGCCCTGCCCGACGTCCGCGACGGCCTCAAGCCGGTGCAGCGTCGGATCTTGTACGCGATGTGGAGCGACCTCCACGTCACCGCCGACGGCCGTTACATGAAGTGCGCCGCGGTGGTGGGCGAGGTGATGAAGAGTTATCACCCGCACGGGGACCAGTCGATCTACGACGCTCTGGTCCGGATGGCCCAGTCGTTCAGCCTCCGGTATCCGCTGATCGAGGGGTACGGCAATTTCGGCTCGATCGACGGCGACCCGCCCGCCGCGATGCGGTACACCGAATGCCGCCTGACGCCGATCTCGCAGGAACTCCTGTCGGAGCTCCGCGACCGGACCGTCAACCTCCGGCCCAATTACGCGTCGACGACCGAGGAGCCCGAGGTCCTCCCCGCCCAGTTCCCGAACCTCCTGGTCAACGGGGCGTCGGGGATCGCCGTCGGGATGGCGACCAACATCCCGCCGCACAACCTCAAGGAGGTCTGCAAGGCCCTGGACTCGCTCATGGAGGACCGCGACCAGCCGATCGAGAGGCTGACCCGGTTCATCAAAGGGCCCGACTTCCCGACCGGCGGCGTGATCCTCAACACCCCGGCCGAGATCGTCCAGATCTACGCGACGGGCCAGGGCGCCATCAAGCTCCGGGGGACCTACGAGCCCGACCCCGACAAGCCGAACAACGTCCTGATCACCTCGATCCCGTACGGGATCGAGAAGGACGCACTGGTCGCCCGGATCGGAGAGCTGATCGGCAAGGGGCAGGTCCCCCAGCTGACGAACGTCAAGGACCTGAGCACCGACGACGTCCGGATCGCGCTGGAACTGCGGCCCGGGGCGAACGTCGAGGCCGCGATGGCCTACCTGTTCAAGAACACGCCGCTCCAGACCAATTACAACGTCAACCTGACCTGCCTGCTCCCGTCCTTCGGCGCCGAGGTGGCCGTGCCGGCCCGGCTCGACCTCAAGGCGATGCTCCTCCACTTCCTCGACTTCCGGCTCGAGATCGTCACCCGTCGCCTCAAGCACGAGCTGGAGAACCTGCTCCGGCGGATCCACATCCTCGAAGGGTTCGCGATCGTCTTCGACCACCTCGACGAGGCGATCCGGATCATCCGGGCCAGCGAAGGCAAGCCCGACGCCGCCCCCAAGCTGATGGAGCGATTCGGGCTGTCCGACCTCCAGGCGGACGCGATCCTCGAGACCAAGCTCTATCGCCTGGGGAAGCTGGAGATCCGGGAGATCCTCGACGAGCTGGCCGCGAAGCGGGGCCGGGCCGCCGAGATCGAGGCGCTGCTCGCCGACGAGCCCGCCCGGTGGAAGATCGTCCGCGACGAGCTGAGGCAGATCAGGAGCGCCTACGGCGACGACCGGCGGACCCGGGTGGAAGGCCCCCCCGTCCCGATCGAATATCGCGAGGAAGACTACATCGTCGACGAGGATGCCTGGGTGATCGTCACCCGAGACGGCTGGGTGAAGCGGCAGAAGTCGTTCGCCGACGTTCCGAGCATCCGGGTCCGCGACGACGACCAGGTCGGCTGGGTCTGCCGTTCGAGGGCCCGCCAGACGATCACCTTCTTCACCGACCGAGGGATCGCCTACACCATGCGGGCCAACGCCATCCCGCTGACGACCGGTCACGGCGAGCCGGTCGGCAAGCACTTCGCCTTCGAGGACCGCGAGCAGATCGTGGGCGTCGTCTGCCACGACCCGCGCTGCCTCCCCGACGTGTCCGCGGCCCCCGCCCCCCCGCCCGAGCCGGTCCAGGGGCTCCTGGGGGGCGAGCTGGCGGCCCTCAACGGCGACGGCCCGACGACCGGCCTGCCCCTGCCGCCCTACGCGATCGCCCTGACGGCCGGGGGCAAGGTCCTCCGGTTCGCCCTGTCGGCGGTCTCGGGCGTCTCGACCCGCAAGGGCCGATCGGTCGTCCGGCTCGACCCGTCGGCCGAGGGCGACAAGGTCGTCGGCGTCGAGACGACCGACGGGACCGAGAACGTCTGCCTCGCCACCCGATCCGCCCGGGTCCTGATCTTTCGGGTGTCCGAGGCCAACGTGGTCGCCGGCGCCGCCCGGGGAGTGACCGCCGTCAAGCTCGACGCCAGGGACGCCGTGATCGGCTTCGCCCTGGCCAACCGGATGCGCGAAGGGCTGACCGTCCGGACCAACCGGGGCTCCACCCAGATCGTCCGGGCCACCAAGTACCCCGTCACCGCCCGAGGCGGCCGGGGCTACGGCATCCTCCAACGCGGCTCGCTCGACGCCGTGATCCACGACGAGGCCGTGCCCGTCCCGCCGGCCGAGCAGGTGGGCGAGTAGAAAGATCACCGGCTACCGGGGGATCAAGCGGACATGGGCAAAAAATATACAGTCTCCGATGGAACCATGATGATCCAGCTCGAAGAGGCCGCCGAGGGCGGTTATGTCGTCACCTCGCCCCTCGATCCCGGCCTGGTGACCCAGGCGAAAACCCTCCCCGAGGCATTCCGAATGGCCTACGATGCGGCGGAGTGCCTGGCATATGGTCGGGAGAGATTGGCGGAACGGCTCGGGTATGCCATTCCCGAGGGATCCTCGGCCGAACCGACGGGTGACCGATCGAAACCTCCCGGGGCAAGTATGGGTCCGTCATCACCTCCTGGACGGAGGAGCCGCCGGAGTTTCGATGGATGAAGCGACGCGACCTCGAGCGCCATCTTCGGGAGCACGGTTGCGTCCTCGATCATCGTGGGAACGAGCATGACATCTGGATCAATACGACGACCGTGGGCGTGGGTGCCGTCCCGCGCCATCGGGAGATCAAGACGGGGACCGCACGAGGGATCTGCCGGAGCCTGAGGATTCCCGAACCGCCGTTCCGGTAAATTTCCAATCAAGAAAATCAGTCTCGCTCACCGGCGAAGCCCTTGCAGTAGCGTTCGGTGTGGCAAGAGCGAAAGGCTCGGCATGGCCATCGGAACTTATAACGCCGACTCGATCACGGTCCTGGAGGGCCTGGAGGCCGTCCGGCGCCGGCCGGGCATGTACATCGGCGGCGTGGACAAGTCGGGGCTGCATCACCTGCTCTGGGAGATCGTCGACAACTCGGTCGACGAGGTGATGAACGGCCACGCCACCCGGATCGTGGTGACCCTGGAGGCCGACGGCAAGACGATCTCGGTGGCCGACAACGGCCGGGGGATCCCCGTCGACGTCCACCCCAAGACCGGCAAGAGCGCGCTGGAGGTGATCTTCACCGTGCTCCACGCCGGCGGCAAGTTCGACAACGACGCGTACAAGGTCTCCGGCGGCCTCCACGGGGTCGGCGCCAGCGTGGTCAACGCCCTCAGCTCGCAACTCGTCGCGGTCGTCCGCCGCGACGGGTTCACCTTCACCCAGACCTTCCGCCGGGGCAAGCCGATCGGGACGGTCGAGCGCGGCGAGCCGGCCCGGGGGTCGGGCACGACCGTCACGTATACGCCCGACCCGGAGATCTTCCTCGACGCCTCGTACGACTCCGAAATGATCGCCGACCGGCTGGAGGTCAAGACATACCTCAACAAGGGCCTGGTGATCCAATTCGTCGACAGGAGGAAGGGGGACCACTCGGTCGAATTCCGCCACGACGGCGGGGTCGCCGACCTCCTCGACGCGGTCAACAAGGCCCGGGCCGACCTCCGCGTCGGGGCCCAGCCCTTCGTCCTGGAACGCGAGGACGACGACCTCCGGTGTCACCTGGCCCTGTCCTGGACCGAGGCGACCGACGAGGACGTCCGGTCGTACGTGAACACGATCCCCACCCGCGACGGCGGGACCCACGAACAGGGGCTCCGCGAGGCCATCCGATCGGCCGTCCTCAAATACATGAAGGACCACGAGCACCTCAAGAAAGGGCTCGAAGTGAAGGGCGAGGACGTTCGCGAGGGGCTGACCGCCGTCCTCTCCATCTGCATCCACGAGCCGCAGTTCCAGGGCCAGACCAAGGGCCGGCTCAATAACCCCGAGGTCCGGTCGCTGGTCGAGTCGATGATCCGCCCCCGTCTCGAAGATTTCCTGCTCAAGAACCGGAGCGTCGGCGACGCGATCGCGGCGCGGGTGATCCAGTCGGCCCGGGCCCGGGAGGCCAGCCGGGCCGCCGCCAGCCAGGTCCGCCGCAAGACGGCCATCAGCAACCGGCTCAACCTCCCCGGCAAGCTCCACGACTGCGACAGCACCGACCCCGACCGCTCCGAGCTGTTCATCGTCGAGGGCGATAGCGCCGGCGGCTCGGCCAAGCAGGGCCGCGACCGCGACATCCAGGCGATCCTGCCGCTCAAGGGCAAGGTCCTCAACGCCGAGCAGGCCGGCAAGGCCAAGGTCCTCGACAACAAGGAGCTGACCGACATCGTCAGCGCCATGGGATGCGGGATGGACGACCAGTATGACGCTTCCCGGCTCCGATACGGCAAGATCATCCTCCTGACCGACGCCGACAGCGACGGCCACCACATCGCCACGCTCCTGCTCACCTTCCTCTATCGCCACCTCCCGGCGCTCCTGGAGGAGGGGAGGGTCTATCTGGCCTGCCCGCCGCTCTACAAGATCACCCAAGGCCAGGAGACCCAGTGGGCGGCCGACGACGCCAGCCGGGACAGGATCCTGTCCCGGCTCCCCAGGAACGCCAAGCCCAACATCACCCGCTTCAAGGGCCTGGGCGAGATGCCCGCCAAACTCCTTTACGAGACCACCCTCGACCCCGCCCGCCGCCGGCTCCTTCGCGTCGTCATCCCCGACGACGACCGCCCCTACACCGAGAGCACCGTCTCCGACCTCATGGGCAAGGAGCCCGAGGCCCGGTTCAAGTTCATCATGGCCGAGGCGTATACGGCCAAGGATATCGACATCTGACCCGGATCGGGCCGGGATTCGGGTTCAGCGGCGCGGGACGAAGATCCTCGACTGATCGAGGAACTCTCCTTGCACGATCCCGAACAGGATCTCCGCGACATCGGTCGCCACCCGATCGGCATATCGACGATCGGCTTCGAACTTCCGCTTGTTCGCGAGCGTGAGGATCGGGAGATGGCCGGCCCGCCAGGAATCGGCCAGGGTCGACTGGAGCGAGTCCGTGCCGTCCTGGTTCCGATTCTCGGTGAATAACACCCACCCGCCCGATTGACAGCGATTCCAGAGCGACCGATCGTCGAGGTCGGGGGCGATCGGGAGGTCGGCGAACGTGGCCAGCCGGAGGCCGAGCGATTCCAGGATCGCCAGCAGGCCCAGCGAGTCGAGACGACGCGCGAGATGCGACAGGTGCCCCTGGACGTTCACGTCGGCCAGGAGACCTTGCAGTTCAAGGCCCATTCGCCGGCCGTGATCGTTGCTCGACGAGCCATTCTCGAAAGGAGGGGATCCGGCCGTGGCCATCCGGGCCCTCGCCTGGACCTACTTCCTCCAGGCGTCCCCGAGCTTCTTCCTCATCCCGCCGGGCGAGCCATTCTCGGAATTTCTGGAGGATGGCTTGGGTATGTTTTGCCCTCTCGATCACCTCCGGCGGATTCCCCTGGGCCATCCTCTCCTCGATCTTGAGGTGTTCGGCCAGGACGGTATCCGGGTGATTCAAGACATAGGCCCGGGCGGCGGCGACCTGCTCGTCCGACAGGCCGTAGAGGCGTCGGATGTCATCCTCGGTGATGGTCGCGTCCAGGAAGTAGGGGAGCAAGTCGAGGACGGTGATCCTCGACCCGATGAACTCCGGTCCCCGCCCCCGATCATGGATGAGGTCGATTCCCATGGAACATACTCCGATCGTCGACGCCGCTCCGGTCCATTCGTAGAGTAACATCCCGACCCGGTCGATTATCCGCGACCCTCGACGGTCATCACCACCTTCCTTGCCCCGCGCTCGGCGGCGGCCCGGAAGGCGTCCTCGGCGCGGTCGAGGGGCATCTCGGACCCGATCAGCGGTCGGACGTCGATGGCCCTCGATACCAGGGCGGCGATCGCCTTCGGGAACGGCCCGCACCGCGAGCCGATCACGCGGACCTCGTCGATCACGATCGGCGCCAGGCTGGTGGCGTGCTCGCCCGCGACGGTCGTCTTGAGGACCACCGTGCCGCAAGGCCTGACCAGCCCGAGCGACGTCGCCAGGCCGCCGGTCGAGCCCGTGCAATCGACGACCACGTCCTGGGATCGGGCGATCACGCCGGCATCTTCCAGGATGATGGGACGGATCCCCTCCCCGGCCAGCTTGATCTTCTCCGGGTGCTTGCCCACCAGCGCGACCCGGGCCCCGGCTAGCCGGGCGACCCAGGCGCAGAGCAGGCCCAGCTTGCCGTCCCCGACGACCGTCAAGGAGACGTCGGGCCCGAGCGGGACCTGGTCGGCGACCCGGAAGGCGGCGGCCAGCGGCTCGATGAAGATGGCCTCGCGGTCCTCCAGGGTGTCGGGGACCGCGTGGAGGTTCCGACCGGGGACGCAGACCCGGTCGGCCATCGCCCCGTCATGGCCCAGGATCCCCAGGACCGTGCGATTCGGGCAGTGGCCCGGGAGCCCGGCGCGGCAAGTCGGGCAATCGTGGCAGGCATTGTTGATCTCGGCGGTGAGCCGGCGCCCGTCCTCATCCTCGGCGATGAACTCGTGGCCGAGGATCCCCCGGAAGCCCATGTAGCCCCGGGCCAGCTGGAGGTCGGTGTCGCAGATCCCGACGGCCCGGACGCGGAGCCGGACCTCCCCCGACCCCGGCTCGGGCTCGGGCATGTCGCGCCGGAGCCGGATCGACGAACCGTCGCAGGTGACGCCCCTCATTTTTCGTCCCTCGATGTCAAATCCCGGGTCGACTGCAAGAAGATCGCGGATCCGGCCTCATTTTCGCAAGATCTAACTTCCGATAGGGGGTTGCGTCGAGTACGATCTCGAGCCTTCCCGCCCCGAACCATCCGGTCGGTCGGAATTCTGGAAGATTCCTCGGACGATCGGAGGATCTGGAGAGATTTCCCCGCCGGTTGGCGTCCCTTATGGGAAACACGAATTCAGGCCGGGACGCGTCGCGGTCCGTCTTGGCCGGCTCCTCCCCCGCGCCGGCCGATCGATGGTCGATGGGACGTAATGCCGCACCGAGCCCCGCCCCGGCCCCTTCAAGCGACAAGGTAGAGCATGACGACATCGACCACGCTGCCCGAGCCGACCGGCACCACAACAGAGCCCGAGTCGGCCGGCCTCGCCTGGCCTTCCCTGATCTGGATCGGCATCCTGCACCTGGGCGCCTTGATGATGTTCGTCCCCTCGTTCTTCTCCTGGCCGGCCCTGGCGACTTGCCTGGTCCTGCACTGGGTGACGGGCGGGCTGGGGATCACCCTGACCTATCACCGGCTCCTGACCCACCGGAGCTTCGAGACCCGGCCGAAGTGGCTCGAATACGCGATGACGATCATCGGCTGCTCGGCCTCCGAGGGCGGGGCGATCGGCTGGGTTGCCGACCACCGCCGGCACCACGCCCACTCCGATGAGGAAGGCGACGTCCACAGCCCGAGCCGGGGATTCGGCTGGGCCCACATGTTCTGGTGGATGACGCCCGACGTCACCTCGGTCCATACCGTCGAGTATTACAAAAAGTGGGCGCCCGACCTCTACAAAGATCCCGTCCACCGCTTCCTCGACAAATATTTCCTTGCCTTCCCGATCCTTGGCGCCGTGGCACTCTTCTGCTTCGGCGGGATCGAGTTCCTGGTCTGGGGATTCTTCGTCCGATCCTGCCTGGTCCTCCATTCGACCTGGCTGGTCAACTCGGCGACGCACGTCTGGGGCTACCGGTCGCACGAGACCCGCGACACCTCCACGAACCTCTGGTGGGTCGCGGTGATCACCTACGGCGAAGGGTGGCACAACAACCATCACGCCTACCCGGTCTCGTCCCGCCACGGGCTCCGGTGGTGGGAATTCGACGCCACCTATCTAACCATCCGGTTGATGGAGACCCTGGGGCTGGCCCGCAACGTCAAGTTGCCCAAGCTCACCCACGCCGCACCGATCGTGAGCCCCGAGAAGGCGGCGAAGCGGGCCCGGAAGGTCAAGCAGGAGGCCGCTGTCGCCTCCCGGTGATCCAAAGTCTTCGGCGGGGCCGCGACGGGGCGAACGTCCCCGTCGCGGCCCCGGTCATTTCGAACTTGAGGCCCCGGGACCTTGAATCGCGAGGGCCGAGAGTCGATGATGTTCCGGCAGGTTGCGGCCCTAGCTCAACGGCAGAGCAGGGGACTCATCAAGGAAATGGTGGCGCCGGGGGGCAACCTCCGGACGCGATCCGGGTGAATTGCGGGGAACCTAAACCGCCGCCCTTTTGGGGCTTCGGCACGGCAATCCGCAGCCAAGCCTGGCCGGGCTCCGGTGGCCAGGAAGGTTCAGAGACTAGCGGGGTGAGTCCCAACAATAATCCCCGCCGACGAGCGCCCGGCCTCCCCCGCGATGGCGAATCCGTCGTGGCCGGGGAGGGTGAGATAGTCCGAGCCCCGCGGAAACGCGGGGACGCCTCGAATCCCTTGGTTGCAGGTTCGAATCCTGCGGGCCGCATCGCCATCCCGCCGACCGCCCGACCTTCCCGGCCCTCCTTCCCCGATGACCGGGGTTGACGGGCCGGGAGGGTTCGGTTATCAGATCGGACCGACTCGGCCACCCCCGGCCCGATGCCGTCGGTCGGCCCCGTCGACACGGGATCGGGCTAGCCCGGGTGCGGTGCCCCTCGCCAGGATGGCGGGGCTCGCCTCGACCGCCATCGACGTCCGGCCAGACCTCCAAGGAAGGAGCGAGCCGTGCCGCCTGCCTCTCCGGGGATCGCCTCGGACCCCGACCGCCACGGCCGACGCGCCGTCTGGATCGCCGCCCTGCTCACCCTCGTCGGCGCCGGGATCGTGTATGCCGGCAAGGCCGCCGAGGACCGGAGCGCCTTCATCCGATGGCGGCACCAGGTCCTGGAGATGATGGGCGGGACGAACATCTACGATGACTATGATTTCCCCAACCCGCCGATCATGCCCCTGACCCTCTATCCGCTCATGGCCCTGCCGCCCGTCGAGGGGGCCGTGGCCTGGTTCGCGATCAAGGCGGCGATGGCGGCCCTCTCCCTGCTGATGTGCCTGAGGATGGTCCGGCTGGGCGACAGGCCGGTCCCTTCCTGGGTGCAGGCGATGATCGTCCTGCTCGCCCTCCGGCCGGTCATGAGCGACCTGCACCACGGCAACAACAATCTCATGATCCTGTTCCTGGTCGTCGCCACCCTGACGGCCTGGCGGAAGGGTTACGACGTCCTGGCCGGGCTGATCCTGGGATACGCGATCGCCTTCAAGGTGACCCCCGGCTTATTCCTGCTCTACTTCGCGTACAAGCGATCGTGGCGGACGGTGGGGGCCGCGGCGCTGGGCATGGGGATCTTCCTGCTGATCGTGCCCAGCATCTTCCTCGGGCCGGGATTCAACGGGGCCTGCCTGGGGACCTGGTGGCACAAGATCCTGGGCCCTTACGTGATGAAGAGCGAAGGGAGCCCTCAGGAGATCAACCAATCCCTGATCGGCGTCCTGACGCGCCTGCTCACCGAGCCCAAGGGCGGCACGGGTCGTTACGTGGTCCAATACCATGTGAATCTCGTCGCATGGGACCCGAGACGGGTGGTCCAGGGCCTTAAGCTGCTCTCGATCGGCCTGCTCGGGCTGCTCGCCTGGCTCTGTCGGACGAGATCCGAGCGGCGCGACGACCCGCGATTGCTCGGCGAGTTCGCGCTGGTGGTCCTGACGATGCTCTTCGTCTCGGAGCGGAGCTGGAAGCACCACTTCGTGACTCTCCTGCTGCCCTACACTTACCTGGCCTACCGGGTCGGCGTCGGCGGCCTGTCGAACCGGGCCCGGGCCGTCCTCGGCGGGACGCTGGTGCTCTCGGCCGTCTTCATGGCGACGACCTCGACCGAGATGGGCGGGCTATTCGCCCGCCACCAGGGGCACAAGATCGCGCAGGCTTACGGGATGTTCCTCTGGTCGGCCGTGGTGCTCTACGCCGCGACGGCCTGGCGGGTCCTTGCCGAAGGGCGGGTCCCGGCCGCCGAGATCGGTCTCGGGGCGGAGCTTCCGGGCCTGCCCACCCGGCCAACCCACCGGGCCCTCGCGCGGATGGTCCGCCGTGAGCCGGCCGCCGTCGAAGCCTGAAGCCAGACCGTCGCCTTTCGATCACGTCCATGGATGGATGAGTTCCGATCGCCGCCCCCCGGGGTGGTCTTCTTTCAATCGCTTGCAGGCCACGGAGGGCCCGACCATGAAAACGTCCCAGATGAACGACCGGCGACCCCGCAAGCCGTCCTTCGCCCCCGAGCGGCTCGAATCCCGCGAGCTGATGACGGGCGGGGTCGGGGATACGTTCGCGATCATGCCCGCCAAGATCGTCACCGCCGGCGGTCACACCACGGCGCAGTTCCTGCTCAACCCGAACCTGTTCACCGACCCGGGGCACAAGCCGTTCGTCCTGGGGATCGACGTCGCCCCGAATCAGGGGTCGGCGGTCAATCCGATCATCCGATCGGTGACCACCCCCTCGGGCAAGTCGTTGAGCGTGACCCACGCCACCTTCAACCCCAAGATCACCCGGACCGGGCCCCAGGCCGCCAGCGGCCTCTCCAGCGGGGCCCTGGTGACCATCCCCGGCCTCCCGGCCGCCGATGCCAAGTCGATCCTGTACAAGGTCAACATCGACGCGCTCGACAAGACCTCGGGCAGCGTCCTGGTCGGGTTCTACCTGCCCGGCGACGCCAACGGCGACGGGATCGTCAACCAGTCGGACATCAACGCCATCCGATACGGTCTGAACACCGCGGCGAACGATCACACCGGCAAGTATGCCTTCGACGCGGACGCGAACCGCGACGGGCTGCTCAACGGCAAGGACCTGGCGATCGCGCAGAAGAACCTCGGCGTGGGGACCACGATCTCGCCGGTGATCTCGGCCAAGCTCGACCAGGCCAGCGTGACCGACGCGACCCACCGGATTACCAGCCACCCGACCGTCGGGGTCACGGGGACCGCGACGCCCTATTCCATCATCACCTACACCATGCCGACTCAGGCGCCGACGACCGTCGTGGCCAGCGGGGCGGGCACCTACAACGTGATGCTCAACCTCAAGCCGGGCGCCAACATCTACAGCGTGGCGACGGCCGACGCGTTCGGCCAGAAGATCGCCGGTTCGATCAACTCGATCACCTACGACCCGGCCGCCAGACCCTCGACGACCCTGGCCGCCCCGGCCCAGCACTTCACCCCTCCCCCGTCCGTCTGAGCGGCCCGTCCGTCGATCGGTCCCCGCCGGGGCCCGGGCCATCGCAGCCCGGGTCCCGGCCGATTGCCCCGATCGCTCGCGCGATCGCCTCGCGGGCGGCCGGGTCGGGATCGTCGCTCGCGTCCCGGAGCGCCGGGAGGGCGTCGGCCGACCCGATCCGGGCCAGGGCCCAGGCCGACGCCCCCCGGACGACCGGATCGGCGTCGCGAAGCCGATCGATCAGGGAGGGGACGGCCTCGGCGACCCGCCGGGTCCCGAGGATCAAGGCCGCGTTCCGGACGAGCCCCGACCGCTTCGATCGGGCGAGCGCCGTCCCCTTGAGCGCCTTCGAGAAGGCGGCGGGGTCGCGCGTCAGCCACCCGATCAGGTCCGGGTTGACCCATTCGGGCCTCGGATCGAGCGCGGGCTCGCGGCCCGCCGGGGCCTTGCGGTTCCATGGGCAGACGTCCTGGCAGATGTCGCAGCCGAACGCCCAGTCGCCGAGGTTCTCGGCCGGGCCGTCGGGGATCGGCCCCTTGTGCTCGATCGTCCAGTAGCTGATGCACCGCCGGGCGTCCAGTTGATAGGGCCCGTCGAAGGCGTCGGTCGGGCAAGCATCCAGGCATCGGGTACACGTCCCGCAATGGTCGGGCTCGAACGGGGTGTCGTACCCGAGTTCCAGGTCGACCAGCAGAGCCCCGAGCACCGTGAAGCTCCCGGCCTTGCGGTCGATCAGGCAGGTATTCTTGCCGATCCATCCCAAACCGGCCAGGCGGGCGAAGTCGCGCTCCAGGAGCGGGGCGGTGTCGCAAACGGCCCGGCCGACCGCGTCCGGCCGCTCGACCTTCAGCCACCCCAGCAGCGCCTCCAGCTTCCGCCAGAGGACCTCGTGGTAATCGCCCCCCCGGGCATATCGGGCGACCTTCCCCTCGGTCGGCCCCAAGGTCGATGTCTCGCGTCGGCCGTAGATCATCCCGACCACGACCACCGACCGGGCCCCGTCCAGGATCGACCGGGGATCCCCCCGCGCCTCGGCCCGGCGTTCGAGGTACGCCATCCCCGCCGCGTGGCCTTTTTCCAGCCATTCGAGGTATCGGCCATAACCCGGCGGCACCACGGCCGGGGCGACCCCGACCAGGTCGAACCCCAGCCGACGGGCCTCGGCCTTGAGTCGCTCGGTCAGGTCATCGGGCATCGCTTCATCTCGTGATTGATCCGTTTATCCGTATTTTTATGCGAGAGTATGCTTGACTCGGCCGGCTTGGACTTCGTAACCTTCAATCCGTCTCAATAAACATCGCGGTATCGCGATCCTTTTGCGGGTTCAAGGCCGGAAATGGCCTTTATGCGTCGATGCACTCGCGTCGTCTGCCTCGTCGAGCCGGGACGACCGGCATGCACCCGCCGAACGACCTCACCAAAATCGTGCCATTTTCACGGGTCCTCTCCACCTTCGAGAATGCAATCATGACCAGGCGGCTTTCCCCCCATGGCGTCGCGTCGCGTCGCCTTCCGCGCTGAGGTTCAGTCGCTGGAAGACCGGAAGCTGATGACCCTGTCGGTCACCATGCTGCCCGATCCCGGCGTCTCGGCCGGTCAGGACCCCTCGACTCAACAGGTCGCCTCGTTCCAATTCACCAAAGGGGCTGTCGGCGATTACACGGCGACGATTGACTGGGGCGACGGCAGTTCGTCCCTTGCCCTGATTACCCCGGACTCGTCCCCGGGTCGAGCTTTCGTCAGCGGCGCCCACTCCTATGCATCTCCGGGGCCGGAGACGGTGAGTGTCGGCGTCAATGGCGATGGCGACGACGGCGTCAACAGCACGTCCTGGAGCGTCGGGACGGGATCGGGGAGCGATTCCAGCTCGGGGAACGACTTCGTGATCCCCGACGCCCTCGGCCAGGACTTCACGTCGATCAACAACAACGCCAGCCCCGGGTTTCAGGAGGAGGCGTTGAAGTGGACCGGCCTCATGCTCTATGGGGGGAATCCCTGGGATACGCTCCGTCCTTATCCGTTCGGATCGGAAGCCCCCTCGTCGTCCTCGACGACGTCGACGGTCAACGGCACCACGTCCACGGTCACCACCGATGGATACGTCACGGCGACCGTCAGCGGGAGCGGCAGTTCGGGCGGGAGCGGGAGCGGCGGGTCGAGCGGCAGCGGTGGAGCGACCTGGGACGAGAAATACGTCCGCCACTTTAATTATTTTTCGAAGTTGACCGGCCCCGACTCCAAGGGCGGCACCGTCGTCCAGACCAGCAGGAATACCGACGACCTCGATTGGCACGCCTGGGCGGACGGAAGCGGCACGACCTTCTACAAGGTGACCGAGGACTACACCGACGGCAATTCGAACAACGTCACCGGCGACGGGGTCGCCTCGTACCAGAACAATCAGGGCGGTTCCGACGACTCGCACCTGGTCGCCAGCGGCCAAATTGATGCCCATGGCAAGGTCTCGGGCACGTTCACCTACAAGGGCTCCATCAACAGCACCTACCTGTTGCACGACGAGGGGGGGACCGACGGCAACGGCAACCCCAATGCCACGGGCGCCGGCTTCACGGTTGATTACAGCACCAAGAGCGGCGAGACGGTCGACGAGTCGGGCAGCCTCGTCCCGGATGCCACCAACCAGGGGACCATCGACGTCCAGAGTTCCGAGACCGGGACCATCGCCCTCTGGGATGGCAACGCCAACGTCGTGGGGGCCACGCGCAACGACGGCGACGAATCGACGAGCTACTACAACGGGGCCATCGTCGCGGATGCCGGCACCCCCGGGGCGACCACCGGGACCGTCAACACCCTGGGGCCCAGGACGTCGCTGGTGATCCCCGACGGCAAGAATACGGTCTACGTCGTCGACAAGGGGGATCGAGACTGGCTGGATTGGTCGAAGAATAGACGGAATGCCTGGCTCGCCTCGCATCCGAAATATGCGAATTACGATCCGAACGAGCCCAATCCAAAACTCGTCAACGGTACCGACCTCGCGAATTATGTGGGATCGAAGAATAACGTCAATGCTGCCGTTGGCCTCCAGCAGACCATCAAGGACCTGGGGATCGTGGTGACGAACTCCGGGCCCATCGACGTCCTCGTGTTCGTCGATCACGGCGACGTCAATGGCCAGCAGGTCGGCAAGGACACCCTGACTTCCGCGATTGTTGGGAACACCCAACTCATCCAGATCGTCAAATGCATGAGACCCGGTGGCACGCTCGTGCTGGCGGGATGCGAAGTGTTCAACAGCCAACCGGCCGTGCAGGGCTGGCAGGATGCCGCCACCAATCAGAACATCACCATCATGGGCAGTTCGTCGGTGGTTACGTATACGACGTACACCACTTATTGGGGATTGGGATCGCCCGTGACGAAGCCTCCCGTGGGCAACTGGATCGTCCTCAAGCCCGGCGGGACGCCCCCGACCATCGTCACCACGCCCCCCTCGAAGTGAAGTCGGCTCCTTTCGTCGCGGCCCCCGCTCGCGATCGGTAACGAAATCTGACAGCCCCAGGACTATGAAGCCGGCCAGGATGAACCTCCCGATTCGGAGTCGCCGGATGGCATGCTCTCGCGCAGCGTGAGGTCGTTCCGGCGAGCGACACCCCATACATGCTCACGCCGCGCGAGAGCATGCCACCCGGCGCCGATCGGAACCGAATCAGGACGTTCCTTTCGACCCACTCCTCTGTTCCAGTATCCGCTACCAACGGTTCACCTCGGCCGCCCGCGTGGCGGCGCGCCGAGACGATCCTGGGGCGGCTTTCGAGCCGGCCTCCCTCGACTCGGTTCCGATTCCCATCTCCCGATACCCAATACTTGGAATAAGGTGCCGAACATGAGATCCGTCGCGCCGATCCTGGTCCTGCTCCCGCTCCTGCTCCCCTGGCTGATGACGACCGATGCCATCGGGCAGGCGTCCGGCGGGCCCGCCCCGCCCGACCGACCGCCCGAGCAGGAGGGTAGCCCGGCCATCGACAACTTCGGGACCAGTGGGCGGGGTCAGAGGGAGCGGGGCCAGATCAGCAGCCTGGGCTTCTCGCACGACGGCAAGATCCTCGCCGCCGGCGATTGCGAGGGGATCGTGACCTATTACGACCCGGTCACGGCTTCCAAACGATCCTCGTTCCGAGTCAACGAGTTCGCCAAGGGCCACGTCGCGGACTTCGCCTTTTCACCCGACGGACAGACCCTGGCGGTCCCTTGCGAGGAGGGCGTCCTGGGGTTGTTCGACGCGGGCTCGGGTCGTCTCCGGCTCAAGATGGTCATGCCGCCGGTGATCGCGCCCTCGTTCCTGCATGCCGTGGCTTATTCGCCCGACGGCAAGGTCGTGGCCGCCGGGGCCGGCTCCGGCTCCGGCCCCAACTCCCGAAATGGCGAGGTGAGCCTCTGGGACGCGGCCAGCGGGCGGCATCGCCGAACCTTGCCCGCTTACTTCGTCCCGCCGGAGGTGAGCGGGCCCTTCGACCGGGTCACGAACGGTCATCGGGCGCCCATCACCGGGCTGGCGTTCAGCCCGGACGGTTCGGTGCTGTTCGCGCTGGTCGGAGGTGCCCTGGCCCGATCCTGGGACGTCGAGACGGGCGAGGAACGACAACTCGACATCAATACCGTGTATCCGCAATCCATGGCCCTCTCGACCGACGGCAAGGTCCTGGCGCTGGGAGGGGGTTATGGCGAATCCACCAACTCCTCCCGATATACCATCGCGTTGTGGGACGTGGCGTCGATGCGGAAGCTGGGCGAGATGGACACTCGCGATCCGATCACGGGGCTGGCGTTCCTGCCCGCCAGCCGGACCCTGGTCTGCGTCGATAAGGCCCAGGTCGTCCGGCTCTGGGATGCGGATCGCCGCCAATCGCCGGCCGCGATCCGGTTCGATCACCATTACCATCCCCGGCGCCTGGCCGTCTCCCCGGATGGTCGGCTGATCGCCGTCGGGGGTGGGGACAGCAGTCTGACGGCCGGATTCATCCAACTGATCGACACCGACGGGACCACCCTGAAGCTCCGGAAGCCGAAACAACCGTAGGAAGATCCCGCTCGGTCCGGATCGAGGGGAAAGGTCCGCGGGGTCGACGCGGCCGAGGACTTCCGCGACCATTTTCACTCCGCGTCGGCGGATTGTGTGCTGAACCGGCCCCACGGCTCGCGAATATATCGGGGAGAGGCGACCGGTCCCAACCGGACCGGGCGCGATCGTCCCCCGACCACGCGAAGCCGAGAACATGACCGGACAGCGATCGACCCCCCCCGACATCCCCCATGGCAACCATTGCGGAACGGACCCATCCGCGCCTCGCGGGACGAACCTCCTGCTTTTCCGTAGGGCAGGGCTCGCCCTACCGCATGCATGCTATCGGCAAGGCAAGCCCTGCCCTACGAAGATCAAGCCATTTGCCCGACGGTCGAGTAGCGGAGGGGCAGGGACACTGCCTCCTCCGCCCTCTTCAAACCGGACTGGCGGATTTCCCGCATCCGGCTTACCCGAATCCCTTTGCCACA
>JAABUK010000445.1_pt1 | contig 87289 bp, 113 predicted proteins | sample 5559141 | NCBI WGS metagenome assembly JAABUK01 (sample SAMN10711869, study PRJNA513367) | rock metagenome | isolation source: Antarctica rocks | place: Antarctica: Victoria Land, Pudding Butte nord | collected 2016-01-03
GGACACGCACACACACCTTGAGCGACCATGATCAGCTTGTGTCTGGCTTGGACTGGAGTGCTGACAGCAACCAGCTGGTTTCTTGCTCACATGACAGGAACAGCTATGTCTTCTCTTGGCAGGATCAGATTTTGAAACCAGAGATGGTCATCACAAGGCTCAGCAAAGCAGCCACATGTGTAAAGTGGAGTCCGTGCCAGCGTAAATTTGCCATTGGCAGTGCAGCAAAAGCTGTCTGCATCTGCTACTATGAGCAGGAAAGCCACTGGTGGGCCAGTAAATTGATCAGAAGGCAACACGACTCATCCATCCTGATGGTGTCTTGGCACCCTGACAGCATGTTGCTAGCTACAGCATCAAGTGACAGCAAGTGCAGAGTCTTTAGTACGGCCCTTCCAGGTAACTACCTTGTGCGGTCTACATCTTAGTGAATGTTTTCAAGCCTGCAAGCCCAATCAGAACAACTCCCCACCCACTAGTTGCCTTCTCCAGGCATAGATACAGAGCAAAGCTTGAGTGGCGTCACCTCAAAGTTTGGAGACTGCCTATTGCAAGTGGACAGTCAATCTGGCTGGTGCCATGCAGTAGCTTGGTCCCCATCAGGTGAGGCCGCATTGCACTTGCCTCATCTGAAAGACCAAACACGGCTTACATGTGATGTGGGCCGGTGCATACCATTTTCCCAGGTTGCTGCTGTAGGCCAGCTCTCGGCAAAATACAATAGACCTTTGAAATACCTTGCAGGGTCACAACTTTGTTTTACCAGCCATGGCTCCAGGCTGCATGTGGTGTCTGGAATAGATGCCAGTGAGCTGCTGAGAAGCAGTCCATTGGTTCAGGATCAGAGCGCAGATCCCAATGCACCACTGCAATGCCACATGCAGTCTCAGCCAGACCGGCAGGATATACAGTTGAGACAGTTACCCTTCAAGGTAAGGTAGGCGAGCTGACAACACATGGCATGCCCTGCAATCTGTGTTCGAATGTTGCAGATGCTGTGGGCAGGCACAGTGAATTGCATGATTGCAGTCTTTCCTGCTAGTCTCTGCCAGTGCAGGTGGTGGCTTTCCTTCAAGAAGATCTACTGGTTGCTGGAGGCTTTGAAGGGGATATGTATGTGTTCAAACGTAGGCAGCAGCATTGGCAAGTCCTCAGAGCCATTCAAGGCAAGCAGTCATTGAGTCGTGCCTTCCTGCACTGCAGCTGAACTGCGGATTTGTTGCTGTCCATAGCGTTTCGACTTTTAACAGCATGCATGCTACTCATGTGTGGCTGACAAATGATGATTTGCATCTGTTCTGTACAAGTGCAGATAGCTGTACTCTGAGTCTCAGCTTGACGTTGTGTATCTCAGGCACCAAAGTTTTGCTTGATGGCTACAGGTGACGTTCAGCAGTCACATGTTGCTCATTTGAAGAAGCAATTGTCCGCTGACTTCAGCAAGAAGCTGGACATGTTCAAGCAGCAAACAGCTTCACCAGTCACCAATAAGGTGTGTTTCAATGTCGGCTTGCACATTGAGGCACAGCTAAGTCCCTGCCATCCTTTGATTAAACATGTCTTGATAACACCACAGCTATTGTTTGGCAAACAGAGTGTCAACATTGGCGACCAGTACTGTACAAAACCTGAGCATAAATCAATCTTTGTCATGGCATCTCGTAGTACACCAAAAAGAAATTCTTTTGGAGTTGGCTGAGCTTGTGTTGGAATGTCTTCATGTGGGCTTTGTCCAAGAATGTGTGATGATGCCAGGTGACTAGGAGAAGCACTCAGCCTCAAGTCGCTGGAGCCCATCACAAGTCAGCGCACATCAACTGCATCATTGATCTGCATGTCTTTCAAACCCAGCAGAAGACAGCTTCTAGCAGATTCTCCACTGCAGGTCTGGATGGGCAGGTGGTGGTTTGGGACATGGTGGATTGCATGAATTGAGTAGACTTATATGAAAGCACTGCACTTGGCATAATCACTGTGCACCGCCTCAAAATGGAGCCACAATGCCCTCACCGTTGCAATTAAGACAGTTTTGCTGCCCATGTCCACTACAAGCAGGGCAAAGACAGTAACGCTTCACTTGCGGGTCTTTGAAAGGTGACCAGTCCAGCTGCATTTGGCCTGCACACACAGTGATACACTATGATTTACCTTGCTGCCAGAGGTTGCATGCCCATTTTGCACCTCTGCTGTAGCATGGCAATACCTTTGCAAATTTGGCAATCCTGAGTTCCCTTCTTCAAGCAGACTGGGCAGTGTACAGCATTCTTTCTCTGCAGCATCAGCGCCAACAATGCTCAGAGATGACTTCTCACAGGCCAGTTCAGACTGGTCCCTTGTTGTGAGCCCTCAAAGACCATGTACACACCCTATGTTGCCTGAGACCTATTCTTACAACTGTCATCGCCCCTGTAGACACTGCCATCGTGGCTCCACCAAGAGCTGCAAAAGTCATCACCGTCACACCCAACGCGCGGACGGCTGGCGATTGTAGCGGAGACCTGAACATTCTCGTTTGCCTTGAACAACTTCCGCGGGATCAGCCTGGCTTCAGGTCTTCCGGAAATATATACTTTTGCCGAGTTAGTAGAAAGGTAAGCACAAAGCGACGACAGAGAGGCGCTGCAAGTGAAGGTCACTGGACTGCGTTCTGAAATCAGGCCTTAGCTTACCAGGCTTGACTGGCAAAAAATGAACGTGCTCCAGGGTCACTCTAAAGTATTCCATAGTACATTCACTCGTTTTTTTTCCTGTGGTATAAATCCGATGAAGAAACTGTACACTTTAGCAAAGCTCAGAACACTGATTTGCTCAGAACAGGCAGGTAGCCCTTAGGCCTGCTGCAAAGTTTTCAGACTAGAAAATTGCCAAATATCATGGCACACCTACAAATGGACTCAGAACATCTACACTCAACATATTCAGGGGTGCAACTTTGCCGGCATGCGAGTTCTGGAACTTGGCCAAAATTGGCAAAGTGACGGCTAAGCATGGCTATGGCTGGTTTCCAGTATGACTTGGCTGGCAACTGAGTACAGTAGGCAGATTTTGCCATGTGTCCAACCATAAACGCGATCTAGACTGAATGGATAACACTGCAGTAGCATGTCACACCGACCTGCAAGCTTATAATACATGGTCAACATACCAACACTGGAGAAATTTGACCACATACTACATTGCTTGAAGCTTGCCACAACACTGAGGCAGGTGGCAAAGTCAACGGAAAATGCCTGGCAATCTTATCCTGCAGTGGGATAGCCAGCAAAGTACCAGCAAAGTTGCACCTGTGAATCTGTAGCTGACGCAGAAGGACATGCTAAACAGAATTACCAGCCAGAGCCAAATGTGCATCTCACTGAGTTAATTGCTGTACGCCTGAGCTACCTTCACTTAACCTCGACTGAGCTTGCAATTCTCTGGAATGCAAGCTCATTCCAGGGAAAACGTCAATCAAAAAATCCTGAAAGATAGACACAATGATACACTGATCAACAAAAAAGCCAATCTCCTGCAAAATGCATTTTATCAACATGAAGTAGCAAGGTTGAACTCTGTAGACCACAGAAACACTGTGCAATACCGCACAACCAGATCAGTGCCTTGCAACGTCACGGTTTGGGGGTCTCTCTCCGCGCAGGTGTGGTCGTGTGCCCAGCATGTCCTCCATCGGTGTACTCCGTCCGCTCCAGGAACTCCTGCGCGTGATGTTCCTGTGAAGCTTCTTCAACTTTTGCAGCTCCTGCTGTGAAATAGCACCAGAAACAGGGTGGTACTGCACATTCTCCAGCTGGCCCTCCTTGTTCTTGCCATGACCTGCAGCCACACTTCTGTACGTAACAATTCCAGGTGAATTGTCAGCATTTGCAGACAGTGCAGGAAACATCTCATTCAGCAGAATCTCTTGGCAACAGAAGACAGCGCATGAACACAACCCCTGTAGCATGGAGACTGTTCAGTGGGACTAGCTTGCTTACTGCATAAGATGTCCAGACCACCAACAGGTGCACTGCCAAAGAAGGGCCGATCTGTCTCGTAGATCTGCAGAGGGGTCTGTCTGTCGTTGCTATGCAGGGGTGTAGGGGTGTGCTGGGGGTCAGGCCCAGCAGCCTTGTAGGGGGTCTGACCCACCACTGGCAGCTTGTTCAGATTTGGGGGCACCATGCTCGAAGTGGCCAGCTTTGGAACATCTGCATCGTCACACTGGATCAGCAGCAAACACATGATGGCACTGCTTGCGAGGATGCCGGAAATAGACAAAAAACCGATAGTGAGAATGACGAAACTGGCGATGCCAACTGTATAAATTTTGAGCACCACCGCCAGCCAGTGTGTATAGGGCTGGAAGCTTAGCTACCCATATGAGATTGGACAGGGCCAATAAGATGGCATGAGCTTAACTGCTAGCTGCTAGCTACCATCTGGTTAGCAGCTTGATGTCTCTGACAAGTCATGGTTGCCACACTACCCCTAGCACCTGGCTACAAGATGGAATATGTGCAGCTGCTGTTGCACCACTAAAACCACGAGCATATGACAACAATGCCATTCCATGCACCGATGTCATCTTGTTTTACCACATCTAGATTTGTCAGCAGCCATAGTTTGACCCCTCCAGTCTTCAGGCACTATGCAAATCATGAAGCACTGCTGAAAAGGAGTTTATGCTGTGCCAGACAGTGGCTAGGCTTCCAGAATTTTGGCTAACCTCTTCACACCTGATACTCCAGCTGACAGACAATGCTGCCTGAGCTGGTCAAGCATATGTGTAGAGCGCATGTGATGCAGCCACATGTGGTAAGTTGAGTAGCACAGCAGACCTGTGAGGGTCTTCAGCAGCTTTTGTTTGTTGGTGGCTCCTTCCAGTAAGCCTCTGATGGACACAATCACATGTTCAAAGCCAGGTCGCTCACTGGGATCCTCGCTCCAGCAACTCTGCAATGATTGTTAAGAACGACTCTCACATGCAGACTGACAGACTCCGCAGATAACCATGCTGGGACAAGCTGCACAGGCATCTCTTGCTGCTTGGCTTGACAAATTGCTTGGGTGATTGCCTGGGAAAACAGACATGCATGACAGGTGCACATTTTAGACGAAACCCATTCACAATTGCCTAAAATCACTTGCGGCATTGCGTGCAGGCACCAACGAAGTTGGCATGCATGAAATACAGAGAGAGAAACATACGTATAGACAGGCAATTCAGCAGAAAGACAGAGTGGGCAGCCGAGTGCTTGACAGTTCACAGTGTCTGAGCATATGACTAGGGACCAGGCGCTGTTACCTGCATGAGTGAGACATAGTCATCAATGCCAGGCAGGGGCTGGCCTGGCAGGGTGTGAAAGGGGGGTATCTCTGGCCTGTCCTGCGCTTGCAGCCTCAGCATGATCTGCAACAGGCACAATGCCATCAAACGATGTCAAGAAGGATGGACAACACTTAACAGTAACAACGAGTTGATTGGGTTGTCTGCCCTAGAGTGGCAACTTTCTGTGTTGTACCAGGATGCATAGGGCGCTGCTGCATGACGCCATGGGTGCAGTAGCAATGCAGGAGTGGAACATGACCAGTGCGCATGCATGCAGCAATGTGAAGCATGTCTAGGGTTGGCAATATGCTGATTGGGCGATCCAGGTCAATGCAAGGACTCAACTGGGCAATCATCAAAGTGTCCTGAAGAAGTGCACTCTTGAGTCGTGACATGAGAGTGCAGCAGAAGTAACAAGAGTAAAGGCAGCACAGCCTGGACAGAAGTACTGAAGTCATGCTAAGCAACACAGCTGGAGCGACAAAGCGTCACCCCAGGCAGCTGCAATGCCCATAATATGTGCCCTCATGCGCACCTCATGCGCATATGTGCCCAGAGTGGCTGCTTGTGCAGGCAACAGCGCCAGCCACAATTATGTATGCATGTAAATAACGGCCATGCTCTTGACCCTACTCAAACAGCTTTGATCAGCTAGCTTGGCAGGGCAGGGCTAAGCTTGGCAGGGCAGGGCGGGGGGGGGGGGGGTTGTGCATGGGATGTCAGATTCAGGCTCAAACCTGGAAGGGATTGAGCTGTTCCCAGGGCATGTCCCAGGTCATCATTTCCCACATGATGATGCCAAAGGAGTACACATCTGCTGCCTTGCTGTACTCATGGTCGGCCACAACCTGCACCACAGCAGTAATGCTCCATAATTTGTTCACTTCCCAATGGCAGCCAGCGCTGCACACTGGCAGCTGCATGATCTTGAGCTGTCTTGCCACAGCCACGTGTTTGCCAAGCTGCACTGAAAGGATGAGAGAGCAGGTATAGCTACATGTTGCTTGCTCCAAATGACCATGCAGACCACTCAACAGCAATGTCAGGCATTTCACATGTTAAGCATATCCACGTCACAAATGAAGGGGAAACTAAGCTGTCATTGTGACCTTGTTCCACGCAAACTGGGAACACTATATGTGAACAGGATTTGTTCCACTTTCCTGGAAAATACATGATGTGTATCTTATGGGAAAGCATAACAGGGAGGCGTCATGTGAGCACGTGGATTCAAGACTGTGATGAGAAGGCAGGATACCTCAGGTGCAAGCCATCTGGGGTTGTTGGCCAGCAAGGATGTGATAGAGGAGCCTGCAGAGGAGGTCTGCACCATGCGGCTCAGGTTGAAGTCAGTGACCTTGACCCTCCAGTGACGCTCCACCAGCATGTTGGGGGACTTCAGGTCCAGGTGCAGGATGATGGGCTTGTGTGAGTGCAAGTGCAGCACCCCCTAGACCAAGACACCTGTGTCAGTGTTGTAGGGCAGAATCCCACATTGCGCAGTAAATGCCCTTTAGCTTATTGTACCCTGCTACAGTCAGCTATTCCCCAGACTCATACAGTGAGCTACGCATGGCTTGTCAGTACCCAACCCTAGGGGGAAGGCACCTGTTGAACGAGTGAATGAGTGAGGGACGGGATGGGTGAGTGAGTGAGTGAGTGAGTGAGTGAGTGAGTGAGTGAGTGAGTGAGTGAGTGAGTGAGTGAGTGAGTGAGTGAGTGAGTGAGTGAGTGAGTGAGTGAGTTAGGGAGGGCGGGAGTGAGTGGGTGGGTGAGCAAGCGAGCAAGTGAGCGAGCGAATGAGTGAGTCATTGAGTGGTAGGGTGGGCAAGTGAGCGAGCGAGCAAGCGATTGAGCGATGAGTAAGTGAGTAGTGAGTGACTGAGCTTCAGACACACAACATTCAATTATGATCAACATCAGATGAGTCTGGTGCAGAGCACGCCGCAAAGTATGCGCACTTTTGGATGAAGGCCACAGTTCGCTGTCCCCAATGTCCACTGTGGCCTTCATCAAAAAGTGTTTATACTTTGGGACGGGCCAGGTGCCGATCTCATCAGGATGGAACATTGTTTGCTTGTTTGCATCTCATGACACGCGAATAAACAAGCTGCATGGGACAGACTGATGGATGATATTCTACCTGTACTGACATCCTTAAAACTCCTGTTGTCACCCTTTTTCGGAGAGGGGGGGCGGAGGGGGGGAGAGGAAGGGCAAGGGAAGTATACCTTGGCCGCATCCAGAGCCATGCTGAGGCGCCGAGACCAGTCTAGCTGCTGGGCAAAGGCTGGGCTGGTGCGAGCCTTCCTGAGCACATCAAACAGGGACCCTCTAGCACAGAACTCTGTGATGATGCAGGGAGGCTCCACACACATGCCCATGAACATCACCACATTTGGGTGCCTCAGGCTAGCCATGATGGACACCTGCACAGACAGACGACTGCATTCCACTTCTGTATTTTGATGGGTGCGGGTGCAAGAGGCCAGCGGCCATGACCACTATGAGTGCCTCCCATGTGGCATGATTGCCATCTAATGATGATGAGCAGGAGTCAACCGCAACACAATTTAAATGGAACGCCATGCCTGATGCCTGCACAGACGACCAGCGATGTGTCCCAGTATGTGCTCCAAACACAAATGGAGGCCAAACATGACAGGTCTACTAACTTAGGTACACAGCAATCAGGCATAACTGCAACTACCACATGACTGGCTGTGTGTCTACTGAACGCTATGAAACACGCAGTCAGTCATACTCCTACACTGGCAGCTCGATACACATGTCTTCATTTGAGCACAAGTATGTGTCTGCTTGCCACATTTGCACGCTGCTCAGCTGCTTGAACTAGCTGCTTTCAAAGCACAGCATATGCATATGTGTACAACTTGCAGTGCCAGTCAGGACAGTGACCTCTCTCTCCAGTGTCTTGATGGCTTGCGTCTCTTCCTTGTTCAGCACAGGGTCAGAGTTGCCAGCCAGTGTGGAGGCTGTAAGACCAAGCAGACCATTGGCAGTCTTCTTCTGGTGTGTGCCACCCTGTAAAGGATGGTTGTCCTCCTCAATGTTGATCCAGGGCTCCAAAGTGGCTGGGTCCTGAGGCTGAACCTCATTGTCAGGAGCCAGATGCTGCATCTCTATCAGTACTTTCACTGCGACGTCAGTCTCCTGCCACTTGCCCAGATACACCTGCAATGCATTGAAAGTGGAGTCAGATCTGACGGAATCTGAGCTGTCATTTGAGTCTGTGAAGATTGCTGGCATCACAGTCCTCTGCTGCTCTGTCAGCAGCTTGTCTGATGCATGCCGCCTGCCCGAGCAGCTACCTGCAAAATACTGCAGTCAGCAGTCATGCCTTGCTTTCACAGCTGCTAAGCCATCAAGCTGCTGTTCACTGTCAGTTGCCAGATGCGTTTACCTATCGAGTCATGATCCAATGTTTAGAAGCTATATAGCAGTGATGCCACTGTTGCCGGCATGTGCCGGATAGGCTTTGGCTGACTTACCAGGCCAATGGAGCCATCACCAATTTTGCGCTTGATCTGCAGCTGATTGTACTCCACTATGGGGCAGTTCAAACCCTCCAGGATCTCAATGCTGCTCCCCCTGGAGGAGTACTGTTCATCCTGGTGGGCCCTTCTTGACATGGATCTGGGGGTGTATGAGGGGAGGTCCACCTCAGCAAGGCTCTTCTGACTGTAAGCAGACTGGGGATTGGTACTGCACTGAGGCTCTTGGCCTTGCCTGCCTCTGTCATGGGCTTGCAAGGCGTACAGCTGAGAGTGTGTGAAGCTAGATAGGCGCCGCCCACTAGTGTCCTTCTGAGACGCGCTCAACTGCTGATCAGTCCAGTCAGACAGCCGCCGTCGCTCTTCTGCACTATGCCGCCTAGGCTTGTCTGGCATGGGCAGGGGTTCGTCATGCATGGTGTGCCTGCTTGGTATGTCAAAAGGGCTGTACCGGGCGCTGGGACTGCACTGCAGCAGGGTTGCAGCTTGGGAGGATTTCGAGCCCCATGAAGGGTAGGCGATGGCAGGCTCCCCTTGCTCACTGGCTTGGGCTGACAGGCTACATGAAGCGCTACGCGCAGCTTCTCCAGACAGCCCACTTTGAACCGACTTTTGCTCAGCATGCTCAGCATGCTCAGCATGGGCTGGAGGCGGCGGTGCTCGCGAGACAGCGGTAGAGGATAGGGGCTGCTGTGCGCTGCTGCCTGCAGCTTCTGGCCACTGCTGATCCTGGGAGTTGGCTGAGTCAAAGCTGCCTGTCTGTCCAGGCGATTGACTGTTCCTAAGCGGAGGGCTGGTGTGAATGCCCCTGTCTGATTTTGCTCCATCTGATGCTTGCCGGTACAGGACTTCTGAAGATGCTGACCTGTGGAAGGCTTCAGCTGAGTCAGCACCCAGAAGGGACCTGATTGCACTCAGGGCTTCAATTGCCTGATCACATCCCACAGCATCCCCTGCGCAGCCACCAAATATATGAGTCATGCAGAACCAGCTGCTGTGCAAGCAGCAATCCGCATGACATGAACTGCTGTAGTACGCTGCACTGAAGTCAGCAAGGAGCCTTGGACCACTCACGCATGATGGCCAGGAGGCTGGTGAAAGCACCTGGTTGCATTGATGTCAAGCTTGGAGGCAATGAGCGACCCGGTAGTCTTCCTGAAACGAGCTGTCTGCAGACGATGGCAAGAGCATCTGCTGTGCATCTTGCAGAGTCAGGAGTCAGAGCGTGCCCCAACATCTGGTACATGTCCTCATGGTACCTGAAACATAAACACCGGCAGTGTCAGCACATCTTCCACATGCAATAGTTTTGAATCTGGTTATGACGTAAGAGTCTTCTGGACACAACACTGTTGAGCATGTACAGTGCATGTGCAGCAATGTGCAGCAATATGCAGCAGATGTGAATGCTCAAGACCTGCTGTTCCAAGTGAGACCGTGCTGTCATCAATGTTGACGTGTGTTGTTGGACTGCTCTAGTCCACAGAGGAAGCATGAGGGTGGCTTTGATGCTTGGATCTCTGAATCAATCCTGCTTCATGTATCACAACAAATCATTGCCTACATAGCTCTGATGAAGAACATGAAGTTACCTAGTCTTTGGCAAAGTATCGTGCATGAGCTCATATTAAAAATGACTTCGGTACTTGTAATGCCCCAAGCATGTGTGGCTGCACTTGCCATGATTTGTGCAAGGACAACCATGGCAACTCACCCTGCTGGTGTGTTGACTGCTTCCCTCTGCAGACTCCACGCTTGCTGTGCCAGCTCGTTCAGCTGGTCTGTCACCTCACTGAATTTCTGGTCGACGGGCTGCTTCCGCCGTAAGCTGGCATACTTGATGATGCCAGACTGTGCATTGCAGTCCTGCCAGCACATGAAAGTTTGTGTCATGTACATGACAATGCAAAGGCAAGAGCATTAGGGACGCTGTTGCAATGCAGCTATGTACATGAGAGGCTGCAGAAGAGTGCAAATTGTCTGCAGCTTTGGACGAGCATGCTCACCAGCAGCATGCATGATCCTGACCCTAGCAACCATCATCTCTGGAATGCATGTCTGGAATGCATGTCTGTTGCAGAGCACGACTCAGTATGCATTGTGAGTAGTATGTGCATATGCTTTGGGGACTAGCCGCCATCAAAGTATCAGAAAGTCTGACACCTGTTACCTGGACACGCTGCTGAGCCAACTCAATTGCAGCAAAGGTAGAAGCACACAGCTGCTGCAATGCTTGTGCTTGGCGCAGGCTGAGTCCCTCCAGGTGCACAACATGCTCCAAGGCAAGCTGTGCAGCTAAGGCTGCAGCCAAGACTTGACAGCATCGGGCTCTTTGAGACTTTGCTTGCTTGATATCAGCTCGCAATGCTTCCACAGAGTCTTTGCATTGTGCCACCCATCCCAAGGAGTGCTCCATTGATCCTATTGCATAGCTTTGCGGCTGCTATCCTATTGCATAGCTTTGCGGCTGCTATCCATTTGCATAGCTTTGCTGCTGCTATCCACAAGGTGCCCGACAATGCCAGGTGACGACACTGCACCAAGAGTTTATACGCTTGAGCTGAAACCTGATTGTTTTGTGACTGGCACGTCTGTGCAAGCCAGTCCTGAAAGCTCACAAGCACAGGACCAGGAAGACCCTGCCAAGAAAGATGCCAGCGAAGATTGCGAAGCGCGGAATCTGGCTTGAAATCCAACACCGGCGTTGCAATCTGGAGAACAACACTCTTGAAACTACAGAACGAGGTCGCGTGAAACAGCCGTGCTGCCAGGCAAAATTCCCTTTGTTAAGACGCCGATCTAGGTCCCGCAGGCACGACAAAACAGAGCAAGAAAATCAGCCTGTAGCAAAGTTGCCGTTGTGACAGGCGGGGTGGCAGCCAGAAACACAAGCTCGAGCTTGCAAAAGAGCGTCGCACCTACCGTCTCACAACACTGTAAGATTACTACACGCATATTACTCATTACAATACTGACTAGCTCCCCAAGAAGTCGTCTATGCGCGTTGTACGGGTCGGAAGTGCTTGAGACGTCGTCAGCTTACATCCGCTCGTCATCTCATCTCTCTGTTGAACGACTCTGCATGGCAGGCCCAAGTATTTCATGACCAGCCGCGCTTGATCATAGGCAAGGCTGAGCGGAATGGGGGAACGAGGCGTGACACATGGCCTCAAATATCAAGCAAGGTCCCTCGCGGCAGCTCCGGGGTCAACTCAGCAGAGCCGATGGCTTGTAGGCACAAACGCGCTGAGAGAGGAGAACGTGGTAAGTAGACACAGCCGGACTTCTCAGTGTCGCTGAGTTGACGGGTCACACTCTCAACGCCTTGCAGATACAACTGCTGGAGTTCAATCCCGAGACAGAAGGTATCAAGGTGCTTGCCTCATACCTGCATGGTCAGGAGGTCTGGCACCTTGCACCTCACCCCACACAGCAGCAAACCCTAGCAACCATCAGCAATCAAGGCAAGCATGGGGTCACTCATTAGCCCTGGCGCACAGTATCAATACACCAATTGTGAATGTCGTGACATAAAAATACTTGTGCAGGTGGTACGCACACAGCTACTCTTTGGGGCATCACAGCTAAGCAGGAGCTGGAAAAGAAAGCGGAGCTGAAAGCTGGCAGTGGGACACCAAGATCAGTCCTGTGGCACCCACAGCGTGCCACTGAAGCCATCAGCATTGAAGATGGTCGATGGCGAGTTTGGAATCTGAACAATGCAGCAAACGTGAGGTGATTTTAGTTGCATTGCCTATCAATACCACAGACCCTTTCCTTGGTGGCGCCATGCTCCCTTGCACCTTGACATGGTGACCAACTCCGCATGCCACTTGTGCATGTTGCAGGCTACACAGCACCACAAGATGCATGAGAAGATCAGGCAACATTGTCCCGTACTCACTAGGCTGATCTGCATCGTGCTGGTTCAGCACATGTGGTTGTGGGCTTCTTGATATGCTCTGGTGCAGATGACAGGTGATGTTGGAGCAGGGGATTTGTACACCTTTTGGGGTGGGGCATGGGACCCACATGACCCCAGCAGGCTTTGCACTGCTGGTGGCAATGGTGTACAGGTAGGGCAAATACACAGCTGACCAGTGGAATTCATGCAAGCAAGATGTTGCTCAGCTCTTGATTGCTGCCCTGTCATGTGCACACCAAAAACACCGTTATTGTGGAGCAATAGCTAACATGCATTCTGTGATTACTACTGCACCTAATGCTCGCATTTTGTGGACCTGTAGTGCTTCACACAAGCTACTTGGTCCCACATCAAATAGCAAGCTGCACTCGCCACAGATCAACATTGACCGACGACAAATACATGTGTTGCAGGTCTGGGACATTCGCAGCATGAAACGCACTGGGGAGATTCCTCATGCTCACTTGATGCCTGTCAGAGACATTGATTTTGCAAATCAGCAGCAGCACAAGATTGTTTCTGCAGGCGATGACTGCAAGCTGTGCATATGGGATCTGAGGTATGCCTCACCGCTCAACATGGCACATTTTCATGGCTGTGACTTTCCAGTGACAGTACATACTAGCTTGACATGGCATTCTCAAATACCACCACCAGCACTGAGCTGTACAGCCAGAGAGGTGCGTCACAGCCACCATCAACCTGAAGCGATGCTGCTGTTTCACAGCATGCTATCTGTACAGCTGATTGCCCGATGCCTATGTTGGCTGTGCATGCGTTGTACTGATTCTTTTAGCAATGTGGGTCCTGGCAAATCATTTGTAACAGTGCTGTGCAGCAGCACCAGATCAGACCTTTTCAGCAGTCTATTATCACTCAACAAAGCTTGTCATTGTCAGAGCCCAAAGCAACAGAATGGCTTGAGGTAAGTTTCTCAGGAAATCTGTCCCACTGGTCTATGCAGCAAAGCCAGGACATGCGAGCGACGCATTCAGTTGGCTGCTGCAGAATGTTGGGGTCTGCCATTACCCCCTTGCTGGAGCTGGGGGGCCACAGCCACTGGATTTGGCAAGCCAAGTTTAACCCCCATCATGACAGTCTGCTGTTATCTGCTTCATCGGACTCTTTGGTGAATCTGTGGCATACCCCGGTGACTGCTGGAGAAAGCGGCAGGGGTCAGGTCGGGTCAAGGGGGCTTCAGGGTGGGGCTGGAGGGCAAAGTAAGGGCTTTGGCAAAGAGGCACATGATGGGAAGGCCTGCTCTTATGACGATCATGAGGATAGTGTTTATGGTAAGCACAACTCAAAAACTGGTGGCATGTGGTGATGACTGGAGGCACATGGTTGTGTGTTGTGGAAGCCAGTTTGCTCATGTTACAGACTTCACTGCTCATGAAAGAATGCACTGCAACAATCACGACCCTTGCCAACTTGCAAGATCACATCAAACACCACTAAGCGCATGTCTGCCAAGTAGTGCTGTGCCACATGGGGTTACATGCAAGACAGTCAATGCAGTAACGCCGTAAGATGTGACCAGCAAACAACCCTTGGAGCAAGGCATAGCTATGGTATAGCACAACTATAGTGGCTGCTTTTGTACATTCTTGACTGTGCAATTGTTGACTGTGCAATGCAGGAGCAGCATGGAGTCTTGCTGATCCATGGACCTTTGCCTCACTTTCATATGATGGGCGTTTAGTCGTCAACAAAGTACCCAGCCACACCAAGTACAAAATTTTGATATGATGCTAAGGGTTAGTTGAATGATTGGGTTAAATGAATCCTCGCTAGTGTGTACAGCACTGTGCTGTCCATTGTACAGTGGATATAGTTTTACACGACAGTTCACATTGTGGCAGGCATGCATCACTGAAATCTTGAAACCTAGTAGCATACACCCCAGCTGGAATGAGAGGATTGTTGCAATGAGTGTGGAGAGTAAATGCACAGTCAGTAGCAGTCTACAACAATTTACATTCGACAGACCCAGGAGGAGGAAAAACAGACGCCTTTAATCGACGATATGGATAGGAATGGACTTGCATGCCCGTGTATAATAAAGCCAAGACAAAATGCAAAGCAGTTCCAAAGAGGTACTTGCAGAGGGTTACTACAGGGCAAACACAGTACGTGCGTATGCCTGCCCCTGAGATGCAGAAATCACTGAGTTGCTCGGGCTGAATGCACAATTTAACTCTGTGCAACAAAATCACAACAAGCTACGAGTAAGATTAGAGGCGCTTTGCGCGTGCTATGACACACTACAAAATCCAACCATGACCCTTCTGAAGGGCAGATCTGAACAGACAGAAGATGCTGATCAGGACAGAACCCAAAATGCATCCCATAAAGCACAAGCAACTCAAAATTGACCCAGCCTAAACGTGACAATTAGCTGACCTGAACAAATATCTGAACAGTGTGACCCTCTAATGACAGAAACAGACAGATTGTATACCCGCACCAATGCACCAAATCCTGAATCAGTCCAAAGACCGCCAGAGACCAAAACAACTTCCAGCAGTCGAATTTAAGCTCAGTGTACTACGTAGATGATGTGTGCAAGCTTGACACACAGACAAAAGTGACAAGTGACATGCAGATCTGAATTGGCATGCTGTGAGGGCCAAACTGATGTCGGAACTGTCTGAGATAGGTCCCTCAAATTGCAGGGAGCAGAAAAGGCACTCGGAGAGTTCAAGTATTGCCAACAGTCTGAGTTGGGAGGCTGACAAGTTTTGCTGAGTAATCTGTACATTTTGCATCTCACCTGCAACATGAGTGCCTTGTGATATATGACAGACAAGGTGATATACAAAACATCATGACAAGCGAGCATGGGGAAAGCAAAAACCCACAGAACTGCCTGGCAGAGGCACATGTCTGCAAATCAACAGCAGCCGATCAGATAAACAAAACAGGTCAGAGAGTTGCAGATGCCGAAGCAAAAATAGGACCGGCAGGACGAGGTGCATCTCCTGCCAAATGAAGGTATAGAGTTGCTGCCAGGTTCAGCTGTGCATCAAGCAACAGCTGGCACTGGCGCGCTGGTCACATCTGGCAGAACAGTACCTGGCAATCAGTAGTAAGGAGGGTAGGAGTGATGAAGACGCGAAGCGGGAAAAGCCGTTTGCTGCTGCACCTCACAAGCATTCATTCCTGCAGCAGATGACATCGATGTCACCTAGGACTCTGCCTGTCAAAAGGTGACAGCAATTTGGGAGCGTGGGTAGCTGCCTAGCAGGCAATGTCCTGACAAACAATGGGAACATGATTGAAGCATGGATTCACAATGGGCAAGTCACATATCGCAGCTGACAAAGCCATACTCAGTTCTACTCACTCTCAGCGATTTCACCAATGGAGGTGGCCTGTGGTCCTGGCCAAGATCTGCCTAGAGGCAGCTGCTTCGAACCAGTCAAGTTGGGGTGCACACCAGACTGACGTAACCAATTCGTCAGCTCGTGCCCTGTCATGCTTGGCAGCTGACCGCCAGCTGGGGGCGCAAAATGCACATTTGCATTATGGTGCTGACTCTCCATTTCTGCTGGCACCAACATTGGAGAACCGGCATCGCTGGCAGCATACCTAGCTGAGGACTCCATGGCATGCATCGCGGCTGAAGGTGTACTCTTGTTCTGCAGGCCGGCTTGTATGCCTTGCAGGTAGATAAGTTGCTCCTGGTCTGTGGGACCTGACATGACTCCTTGGCTGTGAGGAGTGAACATGTTCAGAGGGGCAGCATGAGATCTTGGTGGAGGCATGCTGCTGGCTGCGGCTTGTGCAGACATTTGTGCATGGAGCTGACCATATTGTTGCTCAAGCCACACAGTGTAACCTGGCAGCCCAGACAGGCTGGCCAGGTGCGAAGCTGCCGTCTCAGACTGAGACTGTACACTGGATGCAGAAGGTGAAGAGTCAGGAGCCCAGTGCATCTCTGACTCTTGATTCCGTGCTCCAGCAAGACTGACAGCATCTAAAGGCTGCAGATGGAATAACATGAGTTTGTCAGCAACAATGGTTTAATTATGGTGCATGCAGCGTGAATCTTGAAGAGCTTACCCAGCCATCAATGCTTCGCTCAGACTGGTCACAGGCCCGCTGCGCACTCTTCCAGTCCTCAAAGGTGACAAAACAATAGTTGACACGTTTGTGTCCTCTTTTACCAGGGAAGTACACATCTACAACAGTACCCCATCTTGCAAAGTGGTGCCTGATTGCCTCCTCTTTCACCGCATCTGCAACACCGCCGACATACAGCCGAGGACCTCTGCCAAAAGGCTGCTGCTGGTTTGCTAAGCCTGCCAAGGTGTGTGCTGGTTGTGGGACAACGTTACCGGCCTCAGGTGGCCTTGGGCCGGCCCGCTTGACCTACAAAATGTAGCACTGCTTGAATCGCCTTCGTGCCTGTGTGTACTGCCTTGCCAGGCCACCGTTCAGGTTGGCCGGGGCTCTTATACCTGTACTGTTACCCCATTAATCACGTGAGCCGGGGTCAGCAAAGCTCCGTCTAAAGCCTGTGCGGAGTCAAATGTAACAAATCCAAATCCCTTGTTGCGGCCGCTGGTGTGCTTAGGCAAGTAAATATCTGACACAAGGCCAAACTGTCCAAAGTGCGCTCGCAGCTGTTTTTCTGACAGAACGTAACCTACGTTCAAAAAAGCTCGGTACATGTCTTGTGATAGGCAACCGAAAGGTAGCCTCGCAAGGGCTGCAGCTTGCTACGCTGCGTTCTCAAGTTCATCAACCCTCACCGCATCAGGTTGTTTGGGTAGTAGTCATTACAAATTAGTAGTATGGATGGCAACCGTCGGTTGGTCTTCCTGTATTGCAGGACTCAAGCCCAGTTGTAAGTCATGTTTGCAAACAGCGCCCGTGCTACCTTATCTTGTTGTTCTGCACGGTCCGCTGCGCTGCCCAAGCCAAAGAAAAATGTTTTCTTGTTACACCTGTGATTTCCTACGCACTGCATGAAGGACCGTGAAAGGGTTACTGAAACCCACGCCAGATCGTTATGACCTGCGAGAAACACTTGCAGGCGCTGACGCAATGTCACAAAAATCACCCGCGTCAGTACGAGGTGCGCGCATGACTCACGGGTGTGTCAGTCAGGCTAACCACGGTTTTACTGATCAGTTTCAGGTGTTCGCATGCGCAGGTGATCTGTCAGCCTCTGCAAGCTGTGGCCGCCTGGTGCGTGATGCGCGAGCTGTGTCCTTCCGAAGGTGAGGTCCCAGGCGTTTATCGCTTTGTGCCCAAGGCTCTGGTGTTTGTCTATAACTGGCACTGCACAGCAGCAGATCCCTTGAGCACGAGGCACTACCTTGTTGTGCAGTTGAAGCTGTGGAAGCTTGCGCGGGCAAACGTAAATACTCCATGCCACCACAGCACATAAGCAGGCACTGTCAGCCTGCAGCTGATGACCTGGCTAGGTGCATGGACTCTTTACAACAGTAAAAAGACAGGGCTACTTACATGAGCTACCTTGACTTTTTGGTGCAGTGCCCAATTTATTGAAGCTCTCACATTGTACCGCTTACGAATGACAATGGGTGGGAACCTGTTTTACCATGTCCACATACTGGCACTGAGGTGTGCAAGGCAAGGCAACCCCCATGCCTGTTTTGTCACATTGGATAACAGGGCAACCACTTTCATCTAAAGACCACCTACACACATGGATCAAGATGTGCAACCTCCTTCTAATGCTCAAGCACAGGCTGACTCTGACTATGCAACAAGTTGCTGTCTGCTCTATATAACAAAATTGACCTCAGTTTGGAGCAGTTCACACTGTGCTGGAAATTGATAGCTGTCATCAGCTAGACAGATTGTGTCACCGAGACCAAGCTCCTACTACTGATACGTTATTTCATGCAAAGGAACATGCAAGCTGTAAACAGTTTCTGAATCATGTTCTCTGTGTCTGCCATGCAAATTTGCATCATTGCTGCTGCTTTCGGCTTGATAGGGGCAGGCTTACAAACAAATCAAGCCGGCCCCATTCCTTGTTTACCACCACTACTATGAAAATGAAGCGCGGCTGAACGCTGTCTGATCTATGCTGAAACTGTCGGAGTATAGTCGCCTTTCAGCCCATGCTGAAACTATCTGTAGTGGTCCCTTCAGACAGGTCCGATCGTGTCTGTTTGTGCATTACCAGACAGGTTCTATTGTGTCATATCTTTTACATCAGACAGGGTCTGACTGAGGCTGATACTCTCATCAGACCTGTTTATACCTTATCTGAAACAGGCAAGTAAAAGCAGGCTACTGCACTGGCTACCCTGTTCCTGAGGTTGTTTAAACTGCATCTGCCCATGGTCTGCAAATTTACTAACTCTGTACATGTAGACATGCACTCTGCCTACACCTGATGACACACACTACAAGCAAAGGTGCGTAGACACTATAAAGGAAGGTACACACACATAACAAAGAGAGGTACAAAAGGTAAGTGTTGTCACACAAATATGCATGCAAATGACACAAAAGCTGCAAGCAGCAGAAAGCATCAAGCCTGTAACACACGACACCTAGGTCATGACACCAACCATCATAGCAAAAAGCATAGCCAAACATGCCATACATGCTTGCCACACACGACATACGCTGAACGTTTCATCAGGCCCTAGCAAATTTCTGTTCTTCAGGGATGGTGCTGAGGAAATCCTCACACTCCTTGTTACTGCATACAGGCTGGCCCATCTCAGTCTTTCTCCTGCACAAGAGACGCAAGTTGGTGCACTGTTGGCAGCACTGCAAGCTCAGCTGCAGTTTACCAATAACGCTCCCTTTCACACAGTGTGTCTCATACAGTGTGTACAGCTGCGTGTACAGGTGAGATGCATCTGGTCCCAGCTGCATGTCACTCGGCTCATCTGCAAAACACTTTTACCTGGCAGCTGACATAACACCTCACACATAGCAAGCAAGCTTAGCTACATGCACCACAGACATGACCCAATGGCAGTACCTGGCTTGAGTGGACCTCAAGATCGTCCACATTGCCGAGCTCATTGCCAGAGGGTTCTGACTCATTGATCTCAGCCTTCTTTCTGGTACCCTTTTTGCCGGTCTGCCTTGTCCTGGCTGCTTTGGTTGTGCGCTCTTGGTCTGCCAGCTTTGCAAGCCCATGCATTGGGCTGATGGGCCAATGATGAAGAAGCCTTGGAGCCTCTCCTCCCTGCTGAGCTAGGCCCAGCTTTGTCCTTGGCTGCCTGCTTCATGCACTTCTTTGCAGACTCGTCACCTCGCTCTGGACAATGGGCCTTTGCATGGTTGCCTCCACCCTTCTACCTGTTGGGCTGCTGCATCATCTGCAGGGCAGCAAAAACTTTCCTCATACAAATCGCTTGCAAACTTGCATAACTCGTTTCATGAGGGTATACTTGTCACAAATGTAGTGCGTGAAGAAGCTACAGCAGTTGACCGCTGCATATGCAACAATGCTGGCTTGCAAACAACATGCTTAGTGGATAAGTATTCAGAGAGGTGAGCTGTTACTTGGCCACAAAGATATCTGCAGCAGGCAGTTGACACCTGGGCAAAGCAAGTGTGCACCACAAGACTCCAACTCTGAAGCTGAGAGCTGCTGCATCAGTTGTGTATCTCATGCGCAACATTGGCTGTGCTTGTGCGCCTGTGTGCAGTCTTGCAGGTAAGGGTCATTTCAAGCTGCTGTGTACGCTGCTGAATACCTCACAAAGCCATGGCAGATTGTAGAATTATTTTGCAGCTGTGGCAGTAACTGCAAAAGCTGCTATGGTGCAGGTGATATTTGTGAAAACTGCTATAGTGCAGGTTATGTGCAATTTCTGCCAACAATAATAGCTGAAGGACTCACTTACATGGTGCTCATTGATGGAGGCTTGCATTGCAAGCACAGCAGCTGCTGCTCCGCGTGCTGCACTGCTGCCCTCTGCAGGAATTACAGATTGCTTGGCCTGCAACCCATCCTGCATGTACAACCATGCTTTGCACTGAAGATAGATGCAAGTCAGTGTGAATGCATCAAGTTGCACCACAGAACTGATGCTTACTAATGCACAGCAATGCTGTTCAACAGGGGAAGATGCTGCTCTTCATCATGCATATGGACTTGTGCATGCACACACTGCTACTTGCACAGCATGCTTAGGGTAATACGCTTACATTGATCTACAAATACTTGGTGCTGCACACGTACCCTGTGACGTATATGTTAGCAAATACACGTCAAGATTCTGTACGATCACAATTTTTGGACACACTGCATATGCCAAACAGTTCACTTCATCCTATAGTCACATATGTCATGAACAAGGCTTGGCTTTATCTTGAGATGGCTGAGTCTGATGTGGCGCCATCTCCCACAGGTGTCTCATCATCCTGACATCAGTGGTCAGCCTGCAGCAGCAGCACAATTGAGCGTGCTGAGGTGGGAAGATCAGCTGCAGCATGTTGTGCCCTGATTTGAATTGTCTTGACTGACAAAGCACCACGTCCTATCAACATGGCAGCTTTGATAAGCTGCCTACAGGCAACAAGGTTTCTGCTGATCTGGTGAGTTGCTGCATTGACTCATGTTTGTGAAGAGGCTGCAGTAACAGTAAGCTAAGACAATTGTATAATTGACATGTCTCAGAAAGTGACTGAACTTGAATCACATCTACCTGCAAACTTGCTCTAGCACAGCTAGAAGTTGGTTACCTGCCAATGTGCGTCACAGAGTCTCAAGTGAGCATTGGCTGCCCTGGCGTCAAAACACATCATATGATCTGCAGTGAATACTGTCTGGTTAGATGTGTCTGCCACGTCTGACGTCCATCAGGAAACTGTTGAACGCCGACGCATCAAATGCTGGTAGCCGGAAAATGGAAGATCCACCTGACAATGAGTATATTTGATCAGAGATACGCACTGTAAATCAGCCAGAAATGCGGCAAATAGTCAGCACCAGGCTGCAGCAAGCGGCCCATGTTCAAGACAGACAGACACTTGAGCAGGAAGGTTGCAGACATAAACAAGTCTGGCAAAGAGTGTACATATGGACATACTTGAAAACTGCTCCCAAGGCTGCTGCACCTCTGGAACAGCTATATAACACATGGAGATTGGCACTGATATACTCTGCAGGACATAGAAGTATCAGCCAAGACCGAAGCTGCAAGACGACAGTTCAGGAACTTGAGATTACAGACTCCTGCGCCAGGCTTACTTGTAAAGACATGAAGAAACAGCAAGTAGACAGTGGAAGCTGAAGAAAAGCAACATCTTGCATTGCTCCCTTCAAGCACACTCGTGCCTCATCTATGGACAGTCAACTGGCAGGCACCTGGCACCTGGCACCTGGCACCTGGCACCTGGCACCTGGCAGCAGGAGCAAATATTACTCCGTACAATGCAAGGTCTGCCAAGAGCAGCTATCTGCCGGCTGTCATTCACAGCTTCACCTCACGAGTCGTCTGCATTTCCTCTCTACGCTCCCACGCCGGCCATCAGTACAAAGGTAGAATGTAAATGCCCTCTGATCAGAAGACGATGGCTGCCTGAGTAGGTGAACTTGGGCGGTTTGCTGTACGCACTCTGCGCACACGCAAAAGCGTGCGTCATGACATAGACAGGCGTAAAGGTGCGGTTTGACACCCTGAAATTGTGCATGACTGCAAATGACATGACCTCCCCAGGTCAAAATGATACAAAACAGAGTTGTCATTAACAGCATGTGTTGGTCTTACTGTGTGATCACACATGGCACCCAGCAGTGCCTCCCAAATGAGTGAGACCACATGCTGAACTAGCTCTGGAGTGGCTGATGTTAAGCATCTGTTACTGGAACATATACACATCCATCTCTTCCTTTCCATGGCCATGGTTGTGAATTTATATATTGATTGCCAACATGTGTGCAGCATTTCATTGTGCAGGCTTTGTGTTGATGGCGGACCTGCACACCACTGGCAGGCATGGGCAAGAAGCTTTGCTTTTACACTCTGGCATGCAAGTGTGGCAATGAGCTGATGTGATCTGTTGTGCCAAACAACAGCAGAGCCAGGTGGGGTCTTATGGTGTCCATCTTTCTAACCTATGTTGAGCAGCAAGATGACTACTAAGTAGTGTGAACACGACTGAGGTCTGCCTTAAAAAGCAAGCTGGCATGCACACAGCGTTTGATGATGCCAGCTGGCACTTGTTCTTTAGAAGCAGTCATTTGATGCACTCGTGTCAGCGCGGTCTCATCAGTGGTGGTATGTTGAGAGACACGCAACAGGTTCATGTCAATTTCTAGGCTTGTGCTGCAATATCTACACAAAGTCACAAGGCTGGCTTTGGACATCATGCACTTGCCTATGGTGCTGGCCTGCAAATGCAATACCACTCAGAAAATCAAATTAATGAACAGGCAGTACAAGTTCACTCAGTATTTGTACTGCCTGAATATCAGTACCGTGATCGTTCAATCGCTGACAGATAAAACATTACATGCACATCCAAGAAGCGAGCCGCAAAAGCAGAAGTCACACTCTAACTCCACTTTGGGGCCACAAATCCACGTGAAACAAGAAAATAGAATGTTCTTGACTTGGAGTAACATAGCTGACACTTAGCATTCAATAAGCTTTTCTGGCTACACAAGCTGAGAGGCAAACCAGCCTAAGAGGAGGACAGATCAATCCTGGTCTGAATGAAGATTGCCGCTCTCATCGTTAGGCAAATTGCCAAACTGAACAAAGTAAGGAAATTAATCTGAGCAAGCACACCCCAGTCCACCAGTCCAAGTGAAGAGAGGTGCCCACGAGAAAGAGTATGTCAGCCATAATCAGTACCAGACACACAAACGCAAACAAAAGCAGACAGACTATGAAGCTGAATTATGGACTGATTTCAGCGAAAAATACTGGGAATATCTGAAGCATCGCTGCACTCGTGTTTGTGATTCTTCCTGATCCAAAATGACCAGAAGCTGTCAAGTCTTGGTTGTCACATTGCCTGCTGTTCAAGCTGGCTAGACAAGACGACTGCGCAAGAACACAAGCAAGGTGAAGTCAGGCGACCAATCGCCGAATAGACGAGCAGGAGCTGAAAAGGGTTTGTGGCCTGCATCTGAATGGGTCGCTGAGTGCCCACAGCACACAGCAGTCACAGACTACAACTGCCAGCCTGGGGAATGCCTGCAAGCAAAATAAACAACAGTCTGAGCTTGATCGCAGTCATTACATGTGGAAAGTTCATACCATGGACCACACTATTTCCGCCTATCAACACACCAAACATCCAGCAACAGCTGATGACAGCATGGGGCAGTACAAGACACAGGAGTTGTATTCCTTGGCGAATTTAGAATGCGACCGTTTGAATCGTCAACAGAATAATAACCGCAAAACCAAAGCCCACCTTGACAGGAGTCTGAGTCAATATGGCATGTAAGATTTATGAGGGCGACCATGAGGTGCTTCTCAGGGGGCCAAAGCCTGCCAAATTCAGTACTGCAGAAACAAAAAGTCCTGAAAGGGCAAATTGATGAGGGGACTTAAAGCCTTCTGCACCTGCTGAAACAGCAGTACCAGAAGGAGAAGGGAAGCAAGTTAAACTTGTGCGGAAATTGCTTCTAAACGACAATTTGACAACTTGTCTCAGCTTGGGAGAAGTTGAATGCAAATATCCCAACATCATACAACATGTGTCAAGCTGAACAGAGCTTATGTATTGAACACTGAACACTGAGTGGCCTGCAGCAAATTGCCAAAAGGCGACACCCACATGACAAAAGAAGTATTGGCATGCTGTTGCCACAGCACACACCCACACAGCTCATAGAGAACACAGCAGAGTGGATAGACATACCGCTGCTCACCTCCAAATGGAAGCTGCTGGTTCTCAAGGTTGTCAGGTTGAAAAGCTCCTGCCCTGCCCATGAACTGCGCCTGAGCAGCCAGGAACTCTGCCTGGCAGTGGAATCCAGGGGCAAGACCCATGTTGTGTATGTCAGGGATTGACCCTGTTGGCCAATCCCATTTACTTGATGGGACTGACTGCTGATCAGGAGGCATTTTGTGCGAGCTGCTATGATGCACTGAGGGCATGGCTTGGCTGTCATGGAGGACAGCAGGAGCCTGAGGCATCATGCGCATATCAGGCATATGTTCCTGCATAGTCGGGGCTATCACTGCAGCCGCATTTTGGGCTGCCAGCCAATGCCTCACGTCCATGGGCATGCTACCAATCTCCTGAGGGTATTGCGCTGCAGGGTTGGCCATTGAAGCAAGACCATAGGGATTGAAGACAGCAGATGGCTGGGAAGGCAAAATGGTGCTTGTTGCGCCAGGCAGCATTGCACTCGAGTAGCCGGCTGTTCTGCCCTGCTGAGCTAACATGCTGTTCAGCAACTGCTGGTAGGCTTCAGGGTGAGTTGCCATAGCAGCCATTATGCTGGGGTCCAGGGCTGGCCCCATGTTCAGCACGTGGGCGGGCTTTGGGAGCTGCGTCTGCTGTTGCTGCTGAATGATTAACCCTGCTGGCCCAAGCTGTTGTGCTTGCATCTGTGCCTGCATGTGGAAGTGTCTTGCCAAAGCCAGATTCGATGCTGATCCCAAGGCACCAAAGTTGGCTACAGGTGCAGGGAGTGAAGGTGCAGGGCCAGCCTTTGCGTCCACAGCAGCAGCCTCTACCCTTGCCTGCTGCTCTTGCTCTGCTGAGCGCTCTTGCGCCAAGTTGATTGATTGCAATGGCTGCAGAATAATAAGCAGATCACTAAACGGCCTCACAGTCAGCGTGCCAGCACACAAAAACACAGGCAGATCTTGAGCAGCAAAGTAGCATTCCAGCTGAACTTACCAGTCCATCAATGTTGCGCTCAGATTGATTGCAAGCACGTTGCGCAGCTCTCCAGTTATCAAAAGTGACAAAGCAGTAGTTGACTCTGCTCTGTCCTTTCTTGCCAGGGAAGTATAGGTCAACCACATTGCCCCAACGACTGAAGTGAGCCTTCAGCCTTTCTTCAGTGAGCTCTTCCGGCACGCCACCAACGTACAACCGTGGTCCTTTGCCAAATAACTGAGGCTGTGAAGATGCGCCATCGCTTTCGGCAGCGTCCAACGCTGCCTCCTCGGCTTCCCGCTGCAGCTCGTGTTCTGGACGAGGACCGGCGCGATTGATCTTGACCAAGTCTCCCCCTATTATGTACTCCTGAGCTGACAAAGCTGAACGCAGTCCGTCATCAGAATCAAAAGTGGTGAAGCCGAAGCCCTTGTTTCTGCCGCTTTTGTGCTTGGGAAGGTAGACATCGGTCACGTTACCATACTGGTTGAAGAAGTCCCGGAGCTGCTGCTCGCTAAGATCGTATCCTACGTTCATGTATATGCGGTGCTTCCCTATGCGTCTACTCATATTGCACTGTGCTCTCCTATGCCTAATCGACTCCTGACTTGCAAGACCTAGGTGACCCACCAAGACCAGCACAGGCGCCCATCAGCTACCGGGAAACCGAACAAAAGAGACTAACCTGCAACAAACTTGAGTCACGGTAAAACAACGACAGCGGACTGTGCGTGTAACAATTTCGCATGCCTAATCATCAAGCCGCAGCAATACACAATGCACGATTATGCATTGTATTATATGTTAATCCACTTGCCTAAATAGGATTACGAATATAAATCGTACAGCATAGGCAGCAGTCCTACAAAGTCGTGGCTTTGCGTATGTCACAATACCGCCGCTGCTATTGCAGAGACTACATCATGCTGAGGTGATAGTATCATGCACGCACACATACACACGCGCGCGCACACATACAATACCCATTGTGCTCGAATTGAATCCTGCATATATCACACACAAGCACAGCAAGCTCATTCATAGGTGCTGTATCAATTTAAAGACTTACATGTAACAATAATTGCTGCGTATAATTCTACATTACTAAACACCACATGTTTCCAGCAACCACGGCAAGAGCAGTGTCTAATCAGGTGTAGGATGAGCTGACTTGAGCATTGTGAGGCAGGATGGGGGATGCAGGTCAGAGAGGGAAGGAGGATAGGCATTGACAGGCCCAAGTCTGTCAAAGCTGTCTCGCAGCCCAGCAACATGTTCTTTCTGACAAATCATCAGCTGACAGGCAACTTCCCCCATGCACTGTTCCAGGGCATGCTAAACATATCGTTGTCCCTGAAGTAATCAGCCTGATCATGATCTTTCAACAGGTGATGACTCAGTGCGTAGTCATGCTCCTCCTGCTCCTGATTTGTTTCAGGGCGGGTGGACGACCAGTCAGGCAGCATAGCATCTGGCTGCCGCTCAAAGAACCCATGGCCTGCAGAAATCAACAGCTAGTTCCTGCACCACCGGTTGCAGAAAACATCAACAAGTCTGGCAGCCTGTGTAAGTCATGTTGACCGCAAACACAGCGCAACTGCATCACCTGCTGCAATCCAAATATGTGTAAGGAGCAAAAGCTATGTCGTAATGGTCAATCCTGCAAATTGTCATGCCATGCACTGCAAGTTATCATGCCATGCAAGCACACACAGCTGTCACATTGATTGTTGGCATAGTCTCATCCTTTGCCCACCCAACAGAACACAGAGGCAGACATGGTTGGTTCTCACTATCTCTGCTGGAGCAGCATGAGGCTGCTAGGCATTGATATGGATGATCTGCCTCTTGATCACTGACTGCAAATGCCATGATTGGTGCAGTATCCACCGCTGCAGCAGCAGGGTTGAATAGGATACCTGGAGCATTCTCCACATGCCGCAAGTGCTCCAGGGCGTGGATCCTGATCAGGTCAAGGTGTCCAGGCCTGTTGTATGTGTCGGGTATTGTGCCCCGTCGGTAAATGTTCATCCTGTCGGCGTTGAGACTTGGCACTCTTGTGACATCCTCTTTCTCGTTCTTGAAATTGTCCAGGTACATGTTGCTGGGCAGCTGGTCTGTCACAAGTTCTGGCTGTCCCACAAGCACTGCAGTCTCATATGCCCAACATCTGGCCACGTTCCTCTTCTTGTAGCCGCCACCTGTGCAGGCAACTGAAGTGCTGGTACCGCAGCCAGCTGGGAGTCATGCATGTATTTGGGGCTTGTTTTCTGGTTTCAAGAAGTTTGAGCATACAGGCTTGTACTTTACAATATGAGGCAATGGCATGGCTTGGACAAGGCAGGAAGACATCACAGGAGACTGACACATCCGCACCCAAAGGACTCTCTGAGAGATTGCAGTGCACCCAAAACACCAGTGTCACCAGTGTTGTTGAAAAACAACACTGGTGACACAGCATACAGCAGGTCGCACACCATACTCTGGCATGGTGTTTACATCAGCAACGGTACCAAGACTGCTGTTAGCAGCATCTCCATTACGACATGCTTTTGCACTGCATGCCATTACAAATCGCTGACCTCCAGTGACGAGCATGGGAACATTGAACTTCTTCATAAAGTCTACTGCCTCAGCATGCTGCTTGATGGACAGATTGAAATCCCCAAGCTTGTCACCTCCCAAGCTGTCAGCCCCTGCACAAGTTGTGATGTTAGTCACTTTCCAGTACAAAATTTGGACCACAGCAAAAATACGCGTAATGGCTACATGAGCTGATGATCGCATGCACATAGGTTTCAAAATTGCGCGCGAAGCTGGCATGCATGGCAGCAGGCCTCACGCAAAGACAGCACTGTGTACTGATCAGCTGTGTTGCTGACCAGTCAGATCGCTGTGACTGCTTTTGAGACCATCCAAGGGCTGCAACAAAGTGGAGCTGAGCACAAGCGCACATGTTCATCAAGCACCAAGATGACATGATTCCTACAACATGCAGCATGTGATGTTACGAAGTCAGCAGAAGATGCTTGCTTGGTGCATGCCTCTGAAGCCTTAGATGCTTGAACATAAGCAGGATGACACAATTCGCAGCTGCAGCAACTGTAATTGGCTCATATTGTCGCTGGCGACAGCGGTATCAATGCCCACAGATGTGCAGTAAACCCACCACATTGCAAGACTACAGCTCCAGGTTGATAGGCATCCATCACCTTTTGCATGACAGGCTGGAAGACACTCCAGAACTGGCCATCAGTCAGGCCAGCATCAAATGGAATGTTGAGCGTGTGCCACTTGCCATGACCAAAACCAATTTCACTCAAGTTCCCTGTTCCAGGGAAGAAGAAATTGCCGAACCTATGGAAGCTGACAGTCATCACCCTGCATGCAGAATACAGCAGTCCGATGCAAATAGGCTTGCTGTGGAGCGCAGCGACACAGCACAGCAGCGCAAAATACACTGCGACGTAGTAAATGAAAACTCACAGCAGTGCACAGCAAGGTAGAAGGCAGACTAACACAGCAGTAAAGCACATGCATAAGCACACAGCAAGGCATGATGTTTCTGTTGGGCAAACACATTGTTAGCATGCACACATGATTGATGCACGGTGCAGCTGTCTATGCGCATTCCAACTGTCTGACTGCATCTTGCTGCAAACACCGGACCTGTTGTTGCAAAGAAAGGCTTCCTCTACACCATCGCCGTGATGAACATCTAAGTCTAGGTACAGCACCCTTGCATGGTACTTGAGCAATTCTAGTATGGCCAGGACCAGATCGTTCACATAACAGAAACCTGCAAAGCAGAGAGCATTTTCCTTCTGTGCAAGATGCACAAAGCTGCATTGTCATGCAAATGTCTCTTGGTCTGTGACCTGTGACAGTCTTAGTCACACAGCTATCGCCCAACCTTCAGATGTAGTAGAGCTTCTCAATGCAGTCAACAACAGTGTGTCTCAAGCACTGTCAGAAGGCGCACAATGATGTACAGCGCCTTAGACAGTATAGCTGACACGCAGGCCCGTGCAGCAGTTTCCTTACATGCACTTGCTGTGCACCCAGCTGTTATAGAATTGTCCTGAGATGGCTTTGCATCACATCGATTTAAATCAGGAAAAACAGGGTGCTCACCTGAGGCTTGACCCTTCTTGGCATGGTGTAACCCGCCTGCCCAGTTGATTGCGATGTCGTAGTCATCTTGAATCAGCTTCTGGGCGCCATGGATGGATGCACCGGCATATATCTGACAGAATTTGAAAACTCCATCAAATATTGGTGAGTCGTCGATGACATTATAATGCTGCACCTGAGCCTCAGTGACATGATCTGGCTTTGCAGTTTGGAGGAAGTCAATGTACTCATGAGTGTGGAACTGCTCCAGTGCTACAGGAGTGGCTCTGTTTGGTTTCTGCATTAACGTCAAGCAAGTGATTGCATATTTGGTAGGGCACGTCTTGCCAACTGTTTGCTTTAACCCTGTGGTAGCAAGGCCTTGAGCAACATTCATTCTCATGTTGCAAGACTTGTTGGGCTTGCTGAGAGGAGACTCACAAAGACATCTAGATGTTCTGCCAAGCCATATTGCACAATGAGCTCATTGGTCATCCGCATGCGTTGTGGCTTCATAGGGTGTTTGATCCCATAGTAGGCACCGCCAACTTCTCCTGCAGGTACAAGAACTGAGATTTGGATTACTTGTCTTGTAAAATCGAGTGCTGTGGTATTGGCTATCACTACTTGGTGGCCTTGGAACGGACTGCTTCCAAACAGATCTAGCGTTGCAAACGTGCCGTTTACCGTCGTAAAGATAGGCGACCTTCCCTTTGCGCCCCATTACCTCCCGGGATTAAGCTGCGAACAGTATGAAGGAAGGCGTCATTGAAATCGCACTGCGTATTCAGGATGGTGGTCGCCACAAAAGTCCCTTGTGCCGCTGCAGCAGATGGCACACTTCTGACGCTCGCCGGACCATGTGCCTTATGAGTTACGCAGTACACCAACAGGCACGCAATATCATAGCCGGCGTTCACTGATGTTCACACCAATGTTCACATTCTTCCTACATTTTGCAGCAGCGGGCGTTTTACTTATTATATTATTATATTATTATATTAGTTTGTTAGTATATTATGATATTATATTATTATAAAGGCATTATACATAAGTTGAACTCGCCGCATATATATATTCAACCGCAGTACGGTCCTGTCGCCGTGGGGCCCCCCACTGCCCAGCCTCAACTCTGAAAACAAAGAGTTGTTTTACGTGTTTCCGCCACATGCAGCAGGGTCTAATGACCCTGCATCACATCATCATCTTGCAACAATAATGTTTGTCTGCGGACATCCCAGGCACAATTCCAGGCATCATAGGACACATTAACCTCAATATCATAATGCTTGTAAAGTTCATGACTTCATGACTGCCTAGCAGCCTAAATGGCGACATCATCGTCAGAGGCGTGCGTCATGCTCAGCAACAGTAGCCTGGGCTGCTTGAGCAACTACACTGCTAGGATCAGAAAGCCGACCAAGACCAGCAGTACTGCTGCCATGCTGGTGCAAAAGGACCGCAGGGTCCATGGCCACTGTAACACGCCGCTCTTGAGCCTGCTGCTGCTTGGGTGGTGGAGGCGCTGTTGCCATAGCTGCCTGAGCTGCAGCTGCCGCAACATTGATGGCTTGATGGATTGATGGATGTACGTGAAAACATGAGTGGAGCTTTCTCCATTAGTCATCTGTACGTCCTGCGCCTTTCAACCGGGCGGTGCTAGTGCAGACCACCATCAGCGCCTTGACATCGATCAAGCGCTTATCGTGCCATGCACAATTTGTGCGAGCCATCAGTGGTCTTCATGTGCGGTCGACGCATATGTGCAGCTTGGGCTGTCAACTGACCTTTGGAAACTTCATGGCCAACGTAGTCTCTTTGCATCTTCACGGCTTCTTGTTGCCCTTCATGCAGCAACAAAGCCAAGATAGCCAGCCGACTGCTCAGGTGAGATCTCAAGTCGTATGTGGTCGCACGGTTGGCGGTTTTGCACCGCGAGGCTTGGGACGTACGGACATAGACATTGTTGCTTTGAACTTGTGCAGCAGTACGAGGCATGGCGCAGCGCTGAGGATGCCACGCGGAGTCAAAGCAGTAGGCATGCGGCCAGCAGCAACGGCCCTTACGATCATGGCAATGCAGCATTTTCAGGCACGTGACGTTAAGCTTGCAAAGCCCGTGCCGATACTAGGCCTTGTCCTGTTGGACTGCGACTGGCGTGATTTACATGCATGCAAGACTTTCCCATTCACTTCCAGCAATCAAGTCACAATGCCACAGGTTATGCAAGCAATCCTGCTTCTATCACACCTTCCCGAGGGCATGCAGTCTCAACAGCTCACACATACCAGCCTCAATACACCACTGCCTCCAACTTCCCAGTTCCCCAAGCGCTCCCTCAGGCATTGCATGTCTCAGCTCCCACCAGCAGTGCTGAGTACGAGGCTTTGCGGAATCAAGCACATGAGGCATACCGGTCTGGAGATTTCCACACAGCTTTGCAGCTTTGCCAATCGGTACGCTCAGTCCTGCTCATCTCATGCCAGCTCAGCTTATAGGCCGTCTGTGTTCACTCCACATCCTCTTGCATTTCTGGCCATTTTCACAGAATCCAGGCCACGTTGTCTCTCCTCACACAAATCACACAACCTGTCTGCATTGCCCATGGTCTCACAACCCTTCTTCCCTTGAGAGGCGCGCTGTGACTGCAGGTATACCTCATCAATCCCAACAAGACTGATGTGTTGCTGCTCATTGGGGCCATATACTACCAGCTTGGTAACTATGAGCAGTGTATAGCATTCAATGACAGATGCATCCTGCTGGACCCCCACATGGCCGAGGCTCATGCCAATCTGGCAAATGCCCTCCAACAGCTGGGCAACTTTGATATGGCTGTCATCTACTACCAGGTACAAGATCTCAACTTACAAGATCTCAACTTGCTGTGCTGCTCCTACCAACTGTATCCTGCCCTTACATTTGAGCAAATGCCCTGCTGTAGAAACATGTGCAACTCTGTCTGTCCAATGGCTGATTTGATGCCTCTATAGCATCACTTGGCAGGTACGTTGCGCTGCAAAGCGACAAACAGTCAGCGTCACCTGGATTCATGACAGTACTGCCTCTGCCAATACGCTGGCACATGCATTTACTGTGGCACCACACAGACTGCTGCATTTGCTGTTGTTACTGTTGGTTCATACGTCCAAATAGTCATACACAATGAGCTGTGTCTTGGTGAACTTCATGTTCGTGCCTGCAGTCCGCGCTGCGATTGAAGCCAACCTTCACAGATGCCTACAACAACATGGCCAGCGCTCTGGTACAACAAGGACTCATTCCTCAGGCTGTGGAGTGCTACAATGCTGCTTTGCAGATCAACCCAAACCTGGTGACACTCCATTGCTACTCTCTCTGCAAGACAGTCACAGCCATGCAGGACTCAACCCAACATCCTCCAGCATCATCTCTAGCACCAGTCTGTTTGAGATCATCACACAGCCTTCACAATGCATCTGCGTGTTTTCTGTCCAAAACGTGATGTTTTGACAAAGAGCTTCCAGGCATTGCGCTCACTTGCAAGTTCATACCTGCACTGATGCGGCTCGTGCCAATATTGACAATTAGCTGTGTTTCCTGCCTGCTGATAATAAATTCATCTGTGTGCATGTAGCCAGCATCAAGCATCGCACCCCGCATCAAGATTTCACCCTGCATCAGAAATTGCACCCCGCATTAGGAATTGCCCCCTGCCCTTCACAGACAGCCCTGGTCCTCATGACTTCTACATGGCCCAGAGGAGACTTCATGCTGCGTGTTTGCCCATTGACCTGTGCTCACCATACCTTCTACCTTCAATGCTGAACCCAGGGGGGATCTTGTGTGTCTGGTCCTGATGCATCCATGAACAACCAGGTCTTGTCTGTGGCACCTCTGTCAATGGTGGCCTGTTGGGTGACAGGTTGATGTGCACAACAACTTGGGTGACTTATGGCGAGCGCAAGGACAGGTGGGGCGGCAGGCCGCCCAGCAGTGTTACAGCGAGGCTCTACGTATCGACAACACGTATGCACCCGCCTGGCGGGGCCTCGGAGACATGTTCCGAGAGAACAATGATCATCAGCAGGCTGTAACCTGCTACCAGGTATTCTGCCTGTCTCAGAAGCTTCTACATGTGCCTCAAAAGGCTATAAGCAAAGACTGTATACAAAGGAGTATAAGTAACTATAGGTTTGATACTTTATCTTCCTTCCCAACAGTGTCTAGTAACAGTGTTGCATGATGTGTTTGTTGCATGATCTGTTGCTGAGAGGTGTCACCAGGAAGTGTGATGGCATTCAACCAAGTTGCTCATGACCCTGGATGTTCAGATGCCGTGATTCACATTGCATTCTGTCAAGATGAGGCATGCATGACTGCGTCAGATTATAGTATGCACTTAGGCAAGCAAATGGGCCTATGATTACATTTGTTGACGCACGTATTACCTGAAGCACTCCTGTGCTGACAATCAATCAACAATGAGGTCCATTGCTGTCCAAGGAAGACTGCCTTACACTGCTCTATGTCATAATCAGTCCAGTGTGTGGCTGTGATTGTCAGTCTCAAAGGCAGCTCTCACTCAACTGATCGTGCAATGTAAGCACCAGATGTAATGCCATGCTTGCTGTGAGTATGTTTGTGGGATCCATGCTCAGACATCAATGCGGGCATCGTATGCTATGCGCCCACATACAGGCAATTCACACGTCGCATGAACAGGTGCAGAAAAGAAAGTTTACGTGTTTCAGCAACCATAACAGGAGCCTCCTAAGGCGGCAGCCTGCTAGGCATGTGTAGTTCTGCAGTGATTGTGCAGATGTACCATCATCAGCTGCACATTGGACTGCAGACAGCTGCACTGAGCAGATGCTTGTTTTGCTATAGGAGGCTGTGCGGTTGCGGACCAGCTATGCCGATGCATACACAGGCATGGGCGTCAGTCTCAAGGAGCTGAAGAGGAAAGAGGAAGCTGAGCAGTGCTTTGCTCAAGTTGTGCGGCTGCGGCCTAACTGCGCCCTTTCCTTGGGCAACCTTGCAGGTGATTGTTTGTCATGCGCTTACGCTTTTATCATACTATCTCAACATATCACATGTGTTTTTATCATATTTCTCAACTTATCACAAACACTCAGCCTTCCGCTGCCAACTGGTTGTGTGAGTATACATTGCATGAATGTGTGCATAGTACAATACTGTAGTGACAAAAATTGAGCCACACAAATGTGCCCTGAAGCTCTTCTGAAGCTCTTCAGAGCAAGGGCTGCTCATTATTCCACTTTGCTGCCGCCGATTGCTGTGTGAGCATCTCAGCAAAAGATGCAGGCAGAATCACAGAATGACCAGCATGGTGCAAAGCAGCGGCCGTGCTCACACAAGTCCTCACCTGGTGCAGGTGTCTACTATGAACAAGGCAAGCTGAATGAAGCCATTCAGTCATATCAGGAGGCCATAGCACGCGAGCCCAACTTCCCAGAGGCTTACAACAACCTGGGGAATGCTCTCAGGGAAGCCGGTCGACCAGACGAAGCCATTGCATGCTACACCATGTGCATCCAGCTGCAGTTTGCACGCCCACAGAATGCCCAGATGGCCCGAGCACTACAGGCTAACCCCCAAATGGCAGCCATGCAGCAAGCACAGCGTCTCGGGGTGGCCTACAACAACCTGGGCGGCATCCTGAAGATGCAGGGACGTGCTGCAGAGGCCATTGCATGCTATGAGCATGTTGCATTGCTCCAGCCAGATTCCCCTGAAGCGCATGCCAACCTGGCATCAGCCTACAAGGATGCAGCCAGGCAGGACACCGCAATCGCATCCTACCGCCGCGCCCTGCAGCTGCGGCCTGACTTCCCGGAGGCCTTTGCCAACATGGTTCACAGCCTGCAGTGCATCTGTGAGTGGCAGGACCGGCAGGCGCTGTTTGTCAGGCTCGAAGCAGAAGTCCGGCGGGAGCTGGCGGCTGACAGGCTACCACCGGTGCAACCCTTCCATGCCATGGCGTACCCCTTCTCTGCTGAGCTGGCACTGAAGATCAGTGCCAAGTATGCTGAGTACTGCGCTGTGGCTGCTGCGAAAATGGCAGTGCCCAAACTGCCGCATCCACCCGCACGTCAGTTACAGGTGGGCAGTGTTAGACAGTCTGTTTTCCACTGCCTTTTGTTTATGCTGTGCCTGCGCAGCATTGTGACTGTGTTGCTTACCAAAGGGTCCCGTGCGCGCACTCCTGTATGATGGGCTGGCTGATGGTCTAGCTGTGCACGAGTGTGACACATCCTGCTATGTGCTTTGGCCGATGGCATAGCTGTGCATCAGTGACACCAGTAAGGTGGAACATCTGGTTTTGTGATTTGGCTCACTGCTTAAGTTTGCATACGCAATAGCAGCAGGGTGGGACATCAGCTGATTTTGTCAGCAGCCTGATTGGGTTGGCCATGTAGCTTTGTGGTCAAGGTCAAACTGTGAGGCATGTTCATTGCAGTCAGCAGCGCAGCCTTCACAGACTGTTCCCTGCCTGTTTGTGCTGCATTTTGATAGAAAAGAAAATACTAGACTACACAATTTGGCGTCAATCTGATGAGAAGGCAAGTACCATACCGGGCTGCCCAATGCACCTTGATACACACTGCCAGCATGCACGCAAGCTGCATTGCGGGCTAGGTCTAAGGCAGGCTTGAGAATCTGGCATCATGCTGGCTGAAAAGCACATTTGCAGCATCTGTAAGAACTGACTCTTTTCATACTCTGTCGCTGCAACCTGGCAACCCAACAGACGGCATGTCAGTCATGCTGTCAGTCAATCAGTCATAGGTGAGGTTATCTTCAAGATGTATGTTCATGTGTACAGGCCGGGCAGCGACTGCGCATTGGGTATGTGAGTGGGGACTTTGGCAACCACCCTCTGTCTCATCTCATGGCCTCTGTGTTTGGTGGCCATGACCGATCACGCCTGGAAATCTTCTGCTATGCTCTCAGCCCATCAGGTAGACAGCTCTCACAAACAGCTCTTGCCAATCTCAAAACGTCTATTGCACTCAGAAACGTCAGCCCTACATTGGAATTCAAACTCAGAAACATTTCTGTGCACTCATGCCCCAGCAGTTTTATCATAGTGTACAGGCTGCCTCTGATAATATCACCTCTTACCTAATACCTGTTACCTCTTATTACCTGTTGCCTATTACCTCTTGTTAACTATTAGCTATTAGCTCACGGAAGCTGTCTGTCCATACAATGGTACCTTGTTTCAACTAAGCTGTGCAGAGCCAAGTGCACAACCCTGCTGCATTGCTGATGGGGGGCTTCGTCCGCCTGGTCGCCCTAGGTCTAGTTTCAATAACGTTGCATTGCATGATTGTCAAATCTGTCAAATTGGTAGACCTTGTAGAGATGTGCAAGTCAGACTGCTTTGGGAAGAGTAGACTTGTCCCGCTCATCATGAGCTGGAAAGCAATATTATCATGATTATCATCATCAATATCGGTATTACTATTATTGTTGTTGTTATTACTATTATTGCTGAATCTCAGGCAGCAAGGGCAAGTTGTCATGCGTCCTTTGCAGCTGTCAGGTCTGCTCTTAGTCATTAGCAATATGCATGTTTGCTTACATGTTGCTGCTGATATTCAAGTAAACTACTTACCCGTCATGCATATTGCGCAGATGGGTCAGAGTGGCGGCAACGAATAGAGCGGGAAGCAGAGCACTTCTTGGATGTCTCGACCTGGTCTGTTGGTGACATCGCCGGCAAAATCAGCTCTGATGAGATCCAGGTTGCCATCAACCTGAACGGCTACACCAAGGGGGCTAGGAACGAGATATTTGCCCTGTTGCCTGCGCCAGTCCAGACCTCCTATATGGGATTTCCTGCCACCACTGGTGGGTAATCTTGTCTGCTTGCTTTGGGCCAAACTGATTCATCTCCTCTGCTTGTCGTCAGACAGACTCGTGCGTACAGCTGAAGTCATACAGCTGGAGCTATTCTGTGCAAAAAGAGAGCCATTCTGTGCAAAAAGAGAGCCATTCTGTGCCAAAAGAGAGCCATTCTGTGCAAAAAGAGAGCCATTCTGTGCAAAAAGAGAGCCATTCTGTGCCAAAAGAGAGCCATTCTGTGCAAAAAGAGAGCCATTCTGTGCAAAAAGAGAGAGAGGTTGCAATGCTTTAGCCAGCATGTCTGATCACGTATACAAGAAGGCATACCAGACATGTGGGTGCATCTGGCCAGAAGCTGTGTAGACTGTATATATTGGAGCTCTCCAGCCCCCACCCCTCTCAAGCATGCTCCAGGATTACTCATTTGTCTTGTCTGAACCAGCGTGTTTCTCACTCATCTTGACTGACTCAAAAGTAGTTTGAGCTGCCCACAGCTGCATGGCAGAAGCACATGGAAAGCTTTGTTCGTGTGTGCGTCTCAAAGTTACATCCAAGCAAGCATCATATGCATGTAGCTCTTTTCGATCATGACATTTCTATTTTGTTTCAGCAATCCCCATTTGCACAGTGCAAACCCAAAGTGAGCAACGTCCAGGGACAGAAAAACCGCTCTTTTACATTGTTAGGCTTGCATGCAGCACAGCATCTCATTTACTGTTGTCAAATGTGCTGAGGCAAAGGTCATGTGATACTGCAGGCGCATCATTCCTGCCATACTTGATCACAGATCGTGTGGTAGCGCCAGAGAACTGCCAGCATTGCTACAGTGAGAACCTGGCATACATGCCCAACTGCTACTTTGTGAATGACTACAAGGCGGCGCATCAAGATGTGTTGGATGAAGCCAGTCTGCCCACCAGGTAAGGATCTGCCATCCTGTCTTCTATCCACAAGTCACAGGTGCAGTCGGTTTTGATAGCCCACTCAAAGGTTGGGATAGTACACGGAAGACAGCTGGCTGACAGCTGCCTGACAGCTGCCTGCGACAGCATGAGCATGCATGCCTGATCTGCACCCCTGCTTACACAGCCTTGCAATGAATGAGTGAAGAGGAAGAAAAGAACAGAAAAGACAAGACAAGACAAGACAAGACAGGACAAGACAAGACAGGACAAGACAAGGCAAGGCAAGGCAAGGCAAGGCAAGGCAAGGCAAGAAAAGAAAAGAAAAGAAAAGAAAAGAAAAGAAAAGAAAAGAAAAGAAAAGAAAAGAAAAGAAAAGAAAAGAAAAGAAAAGAAGACTGGACTAGACTAGACTAGACTAGACTAGACTAGACTAGACTAGGAAAGACAATTCTTCTTGGCATCCATTTGATGAGAAGCCAAGTATTATACCAGGCTGCCCAGGGCGACTTGACTGTGCTCTTGAGTGTCTGCTAAAGGGCATTCAGACGCGCAGAGTTTCCCCTCTGCCTGCCCACTGAATTCATGCTCTGGGTCTGGCTGTGCATGTGCACAGACCACCTACTTGTTTGTACAAGAGTCTCCTAGATACAACATGCGCATGCAGATGCAGACTTTCTTGGTGCGCAGAAGCATGAATTGACACATATTGTGTCACGCTGTGCGTGAAAATGCATGCATGCATGCATGCCTGATGAGCATGCTGACATTGTGCGGGTCTTGATTGCTGTGTAATATTGTCCCAATTCTGTCCCCTTTCTCCCCTCTAGCTCAAATATGTGAACTTGCATTCATGTTGTTGCAGGACAGAGACTGGGTTACCTGAGAACAGAATCATCTATGCCTGCTCCAACCAGCTGTACAAGTATGACCCTGAGACGTTCAACTCCTGGTGAGCTCTCCTTGATACACTAATGTCACACACATCTGAATGCAGCTAGAGTAGCAGAGCAAAGCTGAGCAGAGTAGCAGGCTCTTCAGGTGTATTAAACGGCTCTTGATGTGTTCAGCAGGCTGTTTATGTGTACAGCTTGTTGCAAAATTGAAGAGTACTCACACTGCGTGAGGCACTTGCTCCTGGCTGTGCCAGATGCTGTCAGGATTCATGCTTGAGTGCCCTGAAGGCAGCTCTTATGAACTGTACATTTCTGTCTGTCTTTGTGCCATTGCTCCTGCACACACATGAGCAAATGTTTGCCTGTATGGCAGCGTCATATGTTTGCTGCATGGATGGTTGAAGATGTCATTAGGCTGCACACAGTGCTGAGCATCACCTGCATGTGTTTTGTAGATGAACAAAAGAAAAGATGCAAAGAAGAAACTTTCTTGTAGTTTTCCCATTATGTTTCTCCCTAAGCGTAGGTACCTGGCAAGAACAATCAGCTGGAACGCCTCTAAATTATAACTGTTATTATTATCATTGTTATTGTTATCATTGTTATTATCATTTATTGTGTTTCTCCCTAAATCGCAAATTATGTTTTCAGGTGCAATATCTTGAAGCGCGTGCCTGACAGCGTACTGTGGCTGCTGCGTTTCCCGCCATATGGCGAGCCCATGATCCGACAGGAAGCTCACAACAGAGGCGTGGATCCCAACCGGATCATCTTCACTGATGTGGCCAACAAGCCCGTGCACATCAGGCGCAGTGGCCTAGGGGACGTCTTCCTGGATACCCCCCTCTGTAATGCTCACACCACAGGTACCTAACACATCTCCACCATTTAGAAACGTGTTCTTACTGTTTTTTTACTGTTTTCCCCCAGACATTTCTGAGTTTAGAGTTCCAGTGCAGGGATGACGTTTCTGAATTGAAATTGTCCTTTGCAAAGAACTCTTCCTGCCCACAACACCCACAGCTGCTTTGCACCAGTGACTGACCTGCAGGACACTGCTTGCCATTCTCAGCTACAGTCAGCATCAAAAGTGTCTCCATGTGTAGCAGCTTTTGCCCTGCTGCTGTGCGACCTACATCAAGCGGCTGCTGCGCTGTCACAGCTGATTATCTGCTTGTGGCATAGAATGTGCATGCTGCTGCCAGACCGTAGCTGTTTCGTAGCCTGTCTGGGCACTCGTTGGCGGCCATTTGCTTCTGCTAATGACATGTACTACTTGCTGATTGCTGTGCATCGTGGCTTCTGCTAATGACACCTACTACCTGCTGATTGCTGTGCATTATGGCTTCTGCTAATGACACCTACTACTTGCTGACTGCTGTGCATTGTGGCTTCTGCTAATGACCCCTACTACCTGCTGAGCGCTGTGCATCATGGCTTCTGCTAATGACACCCACTACTTGCTGATTGCTGTGCATTGTGGCTTCTGCTAATGACACCCACTACTTGCTGATTGCTGTGCATTGTGGCTTCTTCTAATGACCCCTACTACTTGCTGACTGCTGTGCATTGTGGCTTCTGCTAATGACCCCTACTACTTGCTGATTGCTGTGCATTGTGGCTTCTGCTAATGACACCCACTACTTGCTGATTGCTGTGCATTGTGGCTTCTGCTAATGACACCCATTACCTGCTGATTGCTGTGCATTGTGGCTTCTGCTAATGACACCCATCACCTGCTGATTGCTGTGCATTGTGGCTTCTGCTCATGACACCCACTACCTGCTGATTGTAGGCTACCTGCTGCTAATGACATGCACTACTTGCTGACTGCTGTGCATTGTGGCATAGGGTGTGATGTGCTATGGGGAGGTTGTCCAATGGTCACGCTTCCTCTAGAGCGCATGGCGTCTCGGGTGGCTGCCAGTCTCTGTTATGCCACTGGTCTGGGGCATGAGATGGTTGTCAATAGTCAGCAGGTCAGTGTCATCTGTATCCAATTGCGCTCATCCATATTGCTACTGCATTTGTGCTGATGCCAGTTTGCATGCATGCTTATGCCTGTTTGCGTGCATGAACACACACTGTGTTCATGATGCAGTCTATGTTGCTACTTGAGAGGCTGATGTGGAGACATTGGTATCATGTTGCTGCTTATCTGTGACGAACACAATGGTACCTTGTGAAATGCACTCAAAGGTCTTAGTAAGATGGCATATGAGAGGTGGTGGACAGGATACTTCAGCATGCAGTGCATGAGCATGTAGGGCCTGTCACAGCATGCCCTTGGTCAGATTTGCACACACAGCAACTTTAAAGTTTGGTCTGACTGCAGGAGTATGAAGAGAAAGCTGTTGAACTGGGGTTGAATCATGCCAAGCGCCTTGGGCTGCGTCAACAGTTAAAAGATGTGAGGTTGAGTTGTCCGCTGTTTGACACAACACAGTGGGTGCGGGACCTGGAAAAGGTTTACTTCAAGATGTGGGAAATCCATTGTGAAGGCCGTGGTCCCAGGACATTTGATGTTGTCTGATTTTAAGCTTGTGAGTTGTGCTTTTTGCTGCTAGTATCAGTGTCCCACAGTGAATTCATTGCCGTCAATTAGTGTGAAGTACAGCCTGTTTTTTGGTCAAGGACCCCTGCTTTTGTTTTGGAGTGAGTGAATATAGGACTGACCAGTGCAGGCCATCGACATGCAGCTCAGATGGAGGCAAGTACAATATACTTTGTTTTGCAGTCAAAGATATGTACCGGTACTACGTCTTATCACCTTCAAATCAGCAGTGCTTTACTAGCTGTCAATTGATCGTTTCAATTCGCAAGAGCACTTCAGGTGTTGGCCTTAAGCGCTGTTGTTCTCTTGAAATGATATGAGTCAACTGCTGTTTGGAGCTCCTGGAAGCACTGCAACAGGCTGCTCCTTGAATCACAAGAAAATCCATGCAAAATAATGTTTCAATGCAACAATTACATGCGTCAGAATTACGGTCGTGTCACAGCAAGTCAAAAGTAATATTGACAAATTCGCTTTCCAGCTCATGCTGAACTAGGTATGTGCGGGACAAGTCTTGTCTTGCCAAAGCAGGCTGTCTATAGACTAGCTAGCACAATTCTGTAAGGTCTACCAATTCGATACTTTGACAGTGACGCAAGTTGGAGAGCATAAGCAAGAAATGGTGTTCAGGACATGGCTAGCCCATGCCAGATGTACAAGACTGGCATACCACTAGTAAGAACTACTAGTAAGAACTAGTGGTACACCGTGAAACCTAATTGTGAGAAATTGCGTACGAGCAGGAGCTCAGAAGCCACGATTCAGCTGGCATCCCATTAACATGCAGTACAGTATCCCTTTGAGGAGCCTTTGCCCTCAGCGCAGACAATCGTTGCTGTGACTTGTCAGATGTCTGAGCAAAAGCTTGACATGACTTGAAGCAATATTGGATCTTCGGACCATATTACAGATCTTTCCTGCAGCATCATGGGCCCATACTACAGCATGGACCGTTACCGGGCCCACTCCTTGTGACTTCCCTTCACAAGGTCAAAGCCAGCAGGCAAGACAGAAAGAGTCAATGCCTTAGGTTGCACCAAAATCATTGGTCGGGTTTGAACTCATGCTCACTCCTTATCACTTGCATGCCATGCTCATTCACAATGCTCTCAAATGCTGTAAGCATGGCAACATAGGTTGACCAGTCATCCCCCAGCAAGGCCACAGCCAAGGCTCTGCTATTCGAGCCCTATCTGAGTCTACTGACATGTCAGTAAATGAGTCAATGCTGACTTGAAGGACTTTCAGCATGCTGCAGGGTCTGAGACTGTCCTTTACCGAAGTTCTAGCTTGCCGGGAGCAATCTGGCCCATCAGGCAAGCAATTATAGGCTCAGATACTCCTGATGTTGGCTTGGCAGGAACACACGAGACCTTGTTTCCGTCAGTTGCTGAGTTCTGAGACTTCTTGGTCCACTTGCCATAGAGATCAACATATGGAAACGTGTCAGAGGTGCTGGCTGACACTCCATATGGTTCAATAGTAACGCAATTGCATTGATATGCAGTGACATCAGCTTTCGCACCAAGAAGGTCCACTGAAAGAATTTGTAAAGTGAGGCTGTGCTAAGAGAGTGAATGGTCTACACGGAACTCAAGGTTCGTCAGCTTGCCTTGGTGCCGCGTGTTAGCTTCATTGTGAAGCCTTCACATGTCGTGCTGCATTTCAAAGGATGGGGTTGAAGCTTGAGTTGCAAACTGAGTGCACGCGGCAGTCTGTCACACCCTTCTTGAAAATGGTCAACTCACAAACCGACCCGGTGACAGCTTGTGATGGCACAATGCATATGATCGCGCGCGCTACTGGATGTCAGCTCTGAATTGTGCGCAGGTCTCGTGTGTATCCTGTTCAGGTCATCTGTTTCGCAGCTGCGCAACCTCTTGCCGTGTGCTTTTCAGATCTTCCGGTGAGCAACTTTGGCTGCCCGTCAGTGTCCTTGGTTCCATGATATTTCTCGTATGTATGTAACACGCTGGAATGAATCCAGGGACTCCTCGCGTGAGAAGCAAAGTCTGCCGAACGTCAACGACTTCAGACGACGATATCAAAACTGCTCGGGCTCGGGAGCTGCAGTCAAAGGCAAGACTGCTGCGCAAGCAGCAAGAGGAGCTTGCAGAGCAGTTGCAACAACTCAATGAAGAGTCAGAGTCGTTAAGCGCGACTGACAAAAAGCTTGTCCAGGCTGAGCTGAGCAGTCAGGTGCACCAGTGACACGCACTGAACTCCTTTTCAACTTGTCCCATACACAAGTGTTTTCTTGGTTTCATGGCGGCATATTGAGAAGTTCACAAATGGGCAAGTAAAGCATTGAGGCTCGCTTTGACTGCTTGCTATGCATCTCATTGCCTGCCTCCATGATGCAGACATGCTGATGCAAATGTATTGCTCACCAAGTGCTCGTCCTATGCAGCAGCGCATCAGAATTTGGTGTTGACATCAACAGTGCCATGCATATCCTCACAAGACTCCTGTTTGCAGGAAGCTGTACAGACAGAAAATGAGATTCCTGGGGCAATCAGAGATCTTTTAGCCACATCTGGGGTGTTGACATCTGTCCCCTGGAATAACAAAGACCCCATAACAGAGGACGCAGGATCCTACTTTCAGACTCCAGACAGCTCTCAATCTTATGACTGGGACCATGCCACTGACACGTTGAATGATGTTTCCAACGTTGCTCAGGCTATCTCAAGTCTGGTAAGCCAATGTGATCATGCACTGTTTGCTCCAAGCAGTATCCACAGCAAGCTGCTGCACTTCATCATGCCGCAACCTTTGCTTGTGGTTCCAAACAACCCCTGCAGTCTGCTGTCTACTGTGGTGCCTTTTGCCACACCAACTGCCCTGTAGCCCAGTCTGAAGGTCTCCTGCACTCAGTCTGGGCATCAGGCTTTGTTACTGGATGCAGTCTGCTAGATGTACACCTCTTCTGCAGGATGCTTCCCTGGGCGAGGATGTTGATAGTGCTGCTGATGAATCAGATGAGGGGTCAGATGATGAGGAGGAGTTTGCAGAGGATGACAACACAGAGTTTGAACCTGGGCATGGGGTTGAAGACATGCTGCGCATGCTGGAGGAGGGCGGGACATTACCAGACATTGAAGGGCTGATGGAAGCCGAAAATGCACAGGTGAGTCAATCAGCATGTGCCCGGCTGAGCTGCCCTGCCATGCTGCTGTGCAAATCAGTATACTGAGCTGTGCTGGGCCATGCTTGGCTGGGCTGCTTAGGGTGCTGCCTGGTGACTCCTGCAGTATATGCATACGGATGCATGTGACATCATTCTGATGCATGCTACGGCTTGCAGGCATTGCAACTATGTTATCACGCAATTGTGGCACAGGAGTACTACAGCATGACATGTCTTACAGTAGCAAAAGCTGACCTGCCTCCTGCAACATGAGCTAGGCTATTGCTTGGGACCCCCCCCCCCTCATCTCTTCCTCCCCCCTGCTCTTGACCCTTCTGTGCCTCCTAGCCTATCCCCCAGCCCTCACATCAATATACAAAGGCTCTTCACTGTTTGTTGGTGATGGCTGCACTCAGTCTTTCAAGTCACTCATGTGATGGACCATTAGGTGATGTGTGCTCTGCAGGAGTTCCAGATGCGGGTTCAAAAGCTGGTAGACCGGTATGAAGCCCAGTTCCTGAAGAAGAAAGACCGCAAGGTGTGCAGCCACCAATGACTCAGCTGACCAATGCCTACACATTTCTTCGGACCGAGTCTGTTTGCCAATTTGTGAGAAACACCCTGCTGTCCATGCTCATCCAGGTGTCTTTTGCGTGGTGTTGCATGGAAGTCAAAGACAGACACTCATCACTCACAACAGACAGTTGTGCTTGATCTTCAAGTAAAACACCACTGTGTTACGGCATCAGCAATCGTTACACACCATGAAAGTTCCAAAGTTATGATACTCTCTGTGTGGGTGGTGCCTGACTGTCCCCAAGTTGTGCAGCCTATGTGGACCCTGGATGCGTGAGCATGCGTAGCATGTCAACATCAGCATTTCAACACAAGGAGGGTTGGCAAAGATGGTTGCCTCTGTGTGCAGATCAGCACAGAGGAGATAAGACAGATGGAGAAGGAGGAGGCCTGGGAGCCCACCACTCGCATCCCTGTTCTTGACGAAGACATTCTGGAGGTATGCAAGCAATCACATCCAGCATGGCAGCAGTAACATGCAGACGATTTGGTGTTCACAGCATGGAGTTCTTTGCTGCTGTCCTGCTTAGCTAAAGCCACCAGGCAGTGCTCTAATTGCTCGCCCTCCTTGAAGAGAACACAAGCTGCCATGTAGCCACATCACTGTCACCGGCAAAGCTGATAAGCATTCTGCTACCATGCAGTGCCGCCTGTATGTGGTACACCGCATGCCTGAGCTGTTCAGGTCTGCAACAGGTCATACGCGTTGCAAGCTAGAGGCCATAGGAGGAACAATAGGACGGGCTAAATGGCCTTGATACCTCTTAATCCCTGGGCAGCCCGGTACAATACTTGGCTTCTCATTAGATTGACGCCGAAAGGCGTAGTCTTTTCTTTTCTATTCTTTTCTTTTCTCTGCAACAGGTTGAGCTGAATTGTGTGCCTGGTCACAGGTGAGACCGGTGCCAGCTGTGCCAGAAGACATTCAGCAGCAGTATGATGCCCTGCAGCACTGCCTGTATGTGCTGAGGCGAGCGCATCTTGAAGGTGAGCCTGACGAGCCAGTCAAGGCTCTTGCGTCTACCAGTCTGGTGGACATGTTGGACGTGAGCTTTGAAGATCCCATGATTGCTTCTGTGGGCATTGGGCCCTGGCTGCATTACATGGAGGTAATGTGCACATCAGAGTGTATATATCATTGTACACATTGGAGCGTATATTGGAATGAGACCCACAAAAATTACAGAATCAGTCATGGACGTAAACATTGCACAGTTACAGTAGAGCTTGGCTTCTTCAACCTGGCCTTGGCCTCATAGCAAAACAACATACCTGTCCATATACGAAGAGGCAGCCCTATGCCCCTCTTGCAGCCCTATGCCCCTCTTGCAGCCCTATGCCCCTCTTGCAGCCCTATGCCCCTCTTGCCATGTGCGTAAGAGGCACACATGACAAGATTGCTACCACAGTCATCATCACATGCAGCTCAGTGCCTGCTGGTCTCAAGCTCAAACTGTCCAGATTTGTTATTGTTGTGTGTGCGCGTGCGTGTGTGTGTGTGTGTGTGTGTGTGTGTGTGTGTGTGTGTGTGTGTGTGCAGCAATCAATACACCGTTGTGGACAGTGTCATCTGCTATCATGGTCAACACAGGGTGTAAGGGAGTGCCCCCTTAAGATGCCTCCAAATGCAGGCAGTCTTGGGTCACAGCCCTTCCTGTCTTGTAGCCTGTGTGCTTGCTGCAATTGCAAGCTATCCACCTACTTTGGCTGTTGGATCATGGCCGGCTGAACACTTCTAGACAGCAACCAGGTCTCAAGTGAATCAGTCTACTCACAGAGCAGCAGTTGAAGACCTTTCATTCATTCATGTGTACACGTTTCTGTCATGTTATATGTGTACACCTTACATTCATGGGTTTTGTGGTGTTGCAATTCTTTATTACACTTCAGAATTGCTTTGCTGAAGTTGGGATTGTGAGGGTGCAGGGGCTGAGGGAGGCCGGCGCATGGACCCAGGTGGAGCACATCTGGGCTGAAGTGTCTGATGATAGGTCACTTGCACACCCTTGCATGAGACATCCTACCTAGTACCATTTTTCATTCACCATTTTGGTGTTGCGCGTCTCTGCATGTGCATGCGGTTGTGTGTGAGTGAGTGTGTGTATTTGTGCATGCATGCGTTTGTGTGTGTGTGTGTGTGTGTGTGTGTGTGTGTGTGTGTGTGTGTGTGTGAGTGAGTGATCAAACCTTGTTACATGTGGCAGCCATGGTCATGAAGCATGCTCATGTGATTCCTGGAGCGCATTGCATGCAGAGTCCTTCTCTGCTCCGCAATGCCATGCAATTTGTGTGTGCTTGCTTGTGTAGACAGCGCTCACTATGTCCACTGGCTTGTGTAGACAGCCCACATTGTGTTAGCTGGCTTGTGTAGACAGCGCAAATGGCCAACCTGGCCAATGCTGCGCACACTGTGGCCATGATCAATTTCTGCAGGACCATGCACCCCATAAAGCAGTTTGCTGAGAATAATACCTTTGGCCAAAGTCTTTTGTTGCCAACAGTTTTCTCGAACTCATCAGGAATGGAATGAGATGAGGTTTTCTGCGCCCTGTTTTGCACAACACCCAGAGCTCGTGTTATTCAGCAGCGCCTGTGCCATCCTGCATGCAGGCTGAAGCATGCCTGCCACAGCTGAAGCATGCTGAAGCAAACGTGCCACTGCTGAAGCATGCCTGCCACTGCTGCAGGCCGTTGCCGGTGTACGCTATCATCGTGGATCAATTTCTCAACGTCCCCTTCCCAGACTGGTTCTACTCATACCTCGTAGAGAAAGCAGACGCCTGGGGCTCTGACGCAGGTAGGCTGTGTGGCCAGGCAATTGCTGTGCAGCTCATGTTCTGTTGTTGTGTCCCTGTGGCCATCAGGCTGGGGCTTGTGTGTTTTCTGTCAGCAGGTATTCAGGCATATCAGCAAACAGCAAGACAAGGCATCAACAATTCTGGTGTGCTCTTGTGGTGGTCGTCTTTGGGCGCACCATGCTGCTGGATGCCGATTTTTGTCACGCCTACATGTGTGCCATGTTCCTCACCTCTTGGCTTCGATCCCATGCTGTATGTTGGACTGAAGCTCATGCACAGCTGCAGTGTATGGCTTTTGGCACACTGCATGTGACTTGACAGTATCCCAGATGCAAACACTGTCCCTGTGTTTCATAGGCGGTCTGGAAATCCCAGCACTCCAGGCAGTGCATGAGAGTGCACCTGATGACCCCTCCACCCCTCTTCAGCTCAACTACCCCAATGCCGAGTCCCCACTGACCCCCAAGCCATTCCCCCCTAGACCACTTCGCACTTCCCAGCAGGGCAAGCAACAGCCTGCAGACAGGCCTGCCACTGATGCTGCTGCTGCGGCTGCTGATGCCCTAGAGCATCGTGTTGGCAGATATGATCATGGAGACAAGAAGAGGCGTAAGCCTCAACGTGTGAGGCTGGCCGGTCTGCGACAAATCCAAGAGCAGGCCTTGGCGGATGAAGAGGCATGGGCTGCAAGTCAGCAGAGCGTGATGTCTCATGAAAGTGGTTCAGCAGTTGAACCGGTAATTGAAGAGGAGGAGATGTCCAGACTATGGTACAGGCAAGGTAGTTCTGATGAAGCAAGAATGAGCAGTCGTGGGTCAGAGCTGGTCATGTCTCAAAGTCAAAAGGGCGGTCAGGCACAGCAGCAACAGCCTGAAGAGCAACATAAGCAGCAGCTGCAGTCCAAAACAGAAGGAAGCAGCCCGGCTGCTGATGCACAGCAAAGCTCTGCATCCCACATGAATGACAATCTCGAGGCCAATGTTACCACTACTGGGTCTGCAAGGTATTCCAGACTTTCCGCTCGCTCTACTGATCCTGGCTATTTGCCTAGCATTGATCTTCTTGGTCAGTTTGGAGAGCCAGCACAGCAGAGTATGGAAGCTCCAGCAGCAGCCACAGACTCAGCCTCAACCGATGCGTCAGGTCCAACATCTCAGGCAGCTGCAGTGGATGATGCTCAGAAGATGCAGGAACTCTATGACCAAGCAAGCGGTACATCAATCAACCTAGATGGTGCTCAAGTGCTGACACCAGAAGGGTGGAAGCCTGCTTCCAATCAAAGCGAACCTGGGACAGCATGGGAACATGGCAGATGCATGACAATAGGGATGACCTTGCAGTATGAGATGTCTGCATCATCCAGACAGATCGTTGCTGTGAAGTGTGGTTGGGCAACCATCGATGCCTTTGCATGGAGTGTGCAGGACGTGCTGGACATGTATATCAAATGTGCAGGCCTAGACAACTTGTGATCTGCTGCATATGCATCAGGCGTATCTCTGTACTTTTGAGTGTGCTCAGCAGTGGATCCGTGTTTATGCAATGATTTTACAGATTACAGACCAAAAAAGATGGTAGTGATCAGCAGGAAACAGGTGGCTGGCTATAAGTACGGGTATGGAACCTGTCACTGATCAGATGTTGAGGCCTAGCACTCTATCATACAAAATACACACCTTCGTGCAAGAGACTGTTGAAACGTGGCAGTCTCACCTGCTAGCAAGGTGACAAATGTAGGCATAATCCAGTACCAGAAACAACGGTAATCAAATGGTACAATACACTCTAATGCACATTATTGATTTCGTTTCAAACCCTGTGCTTTAGCACGCAGCTGCAGATCGTGTTCATAGCTTGCTTGTGACTGCGCAAACTGTTCTATGCAGTCTTTGATGAAGTGTCCAATGAACAGGATCATCACAAGTCCCCACAAGCTTGGAGTCTGAGACCGCAGCCATATCCCCGCTGAATGCCAACTTGTGAGGCTGTCCAGCATCTTCTGATAAAACCACCTGCAGCCCAACATTCTCTCAGGAGATATGCAAGGAGTGGTTCTAGCAAAGGCTTAGTAAGTGATACACGCCATGCTTGAGAGTGCATGCCATACAATTGGACTTTGCATCAGCCAAAAACAGTCCTCATCTGTAGCACCCACCCAAGAATCAAATTGGTAAGACAAATCGTGAACACTGCACCAACCTGGTAACAGCATTGTGACACACATCTGAAACAAGAAGGCTATGTTTGCACATGCTTGCGCAACAGCTTTGCAGATTGGCAAATGCCTGTATGCAGACCAAAGTCAAGGCAAGTCTGCACAGCTTGTGGCACACTTACCTAGGATCAAGCCCACGAGCCGCAGCTCTCCTGTCCACACCATCCTGAAAACTTTGGATCCTGTTGGTGACAAAGGAGTGCAGAAACTGCGCTGGAGTTTGCTGCAGCGTGACACCTGGTATGCTTGTAGGCAAAGCCCACTGGACCCAATGCATGATGACATCCCGAGTCTCTTTCCTAAACAATGCTACAAAGAATGCTGTCTGTCCATTTGCCTGCATGCCAAAGACACAAAAGCTCTCTGTCTGTGATGTGCTGATTGGACCAACCAAGAGCAGCAGCCTTTGGCATGCTCACATCAACAGGCTTCCGACACGATACATGGTACACTCTTGAGAAACAGCGATCCAATGGTCCGGAAAGTCCAGATTGCAATGGATACAACAAGATGTAGCACTGAATTCTGGTGGACAGCCGCAAGTGCTGACCTTGAGAAGGGCTTTGCCAATGAAGGTGGCCCCAAAGAAGTCCCAGAATGGCATCAGGAAGTGACCACAGCAGATGCCGCACAGATCAAAAGCTGCATTGGGCCAGGCTGCTAGTAACAGAATGCCCACAAAGCCATGCCTGCATCCAATGCAAATTGCAGGCTGAGTGTTGCAGGGCCTGTTCTACTACTGATGACCATTGCAGGCAACACCCTAATCAGGCAAATGCAATAAGCCAAAAGCTTCAAGTTCTGAACATGCAGAACTATGCAAGATGCAACTCTGAGCACATCTTCTTCCCACGCACGCTTCACACACAATCAGCATTTTCATCACACCCATGAAACATGTCTGGACAGTTACGACTGATCTTGCACATCGTGGGTATGGCGCAACCTTTTGATGAAGTCCAGCATCCAGTTCTTCATGCGAACCACAATGCTGCCCACAAGGCCATTGTGGGCATCTGAGGACTGCATGCCAAACATCTTTTCTAGCTCTTCGTTCTGCTTGCCAGCCTTGGCAGCATGGTAGCTGAAGGCATAGGGAGGAATCTCACCCAGAGCAGTTCCAGCTCCCCACAGGATGGCAGATGGTGACACCTGCACAAACTGAACGGCCTCACCCTCATTTTACATCTGATTGAGTTTCTCAACTGAGAAAGCCTCACTACTGTACGGTCAGTTACGGTAGTTGTGATTGTGATGGGTACAAGCAGCGTGGCTGGTGGTTGGAAAATGCTGCAAGGTGTGGAGGTTGCAGCCTATACATCGTGGCAGTGATTAGCTCTGTGACAGCAAATGGGCTGAATGATGGTGTTGATACTGCGCATGGCTTCTTTATATGATGGAATGGTGGTGTAGCAGTTGCGGTCTGCTTACCTTGGTCAATATATCCCAGAATGTAATGGTGCTATGCACACTGGTGTTGCAGAACAGCCCTTCTGAGCTGTTCCACATGTCATTGCGTACATCAAAGTCCAGGTTCCCACATTTTTCTGCTGCTAAACAGACCTGCATTGCAGCAAACTGCAGTTTGTCACCGAACACGGCAGTCACACCCAAGACGCAAGTGCCACGTAACAGCCTGGAGGTTTTTCCTTGCACACACAAACAGCCTTTCTAGCCCTCCACCAAGTGGGAAAACCATGTACTCATTCATCGCGCTTGGTTACCAGCCGTTATGGCTGCATAGTCTACGTCGTTATGCTGCAGCGTATCCTTGTCAGTTTTGAGAGACAACCCTTCAAGGAGACAGCAGTATGCAAGGCACACTGCTTAGTTGGAATGTTGCATACCTTAAGCATGTGTGGGAAGAGGAACAGGAGACCAGAGTGCATGCCAGCACCCAAGCCCACTGATGACAGGACCCCCAGGCCTACCCACCACACCACATACTGAACCCAAGCCTCTGCCTCTGATACAAACGGCTCAGCAAAACCTGTGAATGACAACACACAGCAAATGATGGGTGGTACTCTGGCAGATACATAATGCAGATTGCTGATGACCAAATGCAAAGTATTTGCGCAGAGTGACACCCTGATGGGCATGCTGGATTGCAGACACAATTGTGCAGTCATACCCTGGCAGCATATGCACATGCGTCAGCAGCTCATCAAGCTGTTACCTGACGGTTTAACAGCAGCATATGCTGCTATCAAAGGAATGACGCACCACAGCATCACAGGGTGATGCGTGGACCATTTCAGGCCATTCCATGCTGATGATATGGTGCATGCGCCAAAGTAGTAGAGGGTGCTAAGAGGGTGTTGAAACAGCAGCAGCTGCCTTCGCTTCAAGGCAAACTCTGTGCCCAACTGCACACAGCAGGAGAGCAAGCAAGTTTAGAGCACAGTGACATTGTGCAGGGCGTAAGTAGCATGCTTCAACAACATAATGTGCAGACCTGCTCTACAGACTTCTGATCCCCGGGTGCCAGACTAGCCATGATTTGCTGCAGACTGTCATCTTGCATGCTGCGAGGGCGCTCTCCGGGACTCCTCACCTTGCAGGCTACTTATTCGAGACCTGCAGTGCATAAGAAGACTGTAAGCACATGGGCTCTCGCCCTGCCGGAGCTGTGTGTGCTGTCGCGCACAGGCATATTCTGACCAGGACAGGCTGTGTAGCATATGCTTTTCTACCTGTGGCAGCTTGCAAGAGTGAGACACCAGCTTCTTGAAAGGAAAAACGAGGCGGCAAATCTTCGCAGTCAGCACGCAGCTCGCTTCTGCCTCGGTGATCGCTGGTTATAGATGCATGCTACATAGTGCAAGCGTGCACGGGCGAGCGATGCGTCATCCGATCAGATGTCACTTCATGCTGTCGGCTGACAACATCTGGTCGCAGATGCACGTCCGGCACGGCTCATTCACGCTGGAAGACCACCGTCGGAATAGTGCATGTGCAACCATGTAGTGTCAAAGAAGAAGTGAGGGCTCGAGCTCGAAGCAATTTTTAGATCGAAGCGTTGTTGACTCAGATGTTGGCATTGATAGCTTCGCGGTCTGTATGTCTGCCGTCTTGGAGGGACACGGAGCTGCATTGAATGCCAAATATGGTGCATCTGCCGTAGTCGCAGCTTCGCCATTGGGCCGGCAGACTTGAGTTATTCGAAATAGTCCGTGCACGCGATGCCGGACCAGATCTTGTACTCGGTGGTTGCGAGACAAACTGTCGTTCTGGCGGAGTTTAGGTGCACTGTCCGTGAAGTGTTTCCGAGGCTTTCGATATGCTTCACTCATGCTTTACGGGTTTACCGTTCGCTGATCAGCTCCTTCACTCTGCATTCTGCATATGCATATGCAATATGCAGTGTGGTTCAAGGCAACGCCAACCTTGTGGCGCACCGAATCTTAGACAAGCTTCCCTCTGAAGACAGGTAAGCTTTGCTTGAAAGATTCGCTGACATGCTGGTCGTGGTCGGAGGCTCAACTGTGCAGGCGTCGCCGAGCAGATTGACTTAGTTGTGCTTATTGTTTTCGCTTGCAGTCGCGTGTCTTACACGCAAGAGCGCCATGTGTTCCATGTTCTTGTACACAACGGGCTTGCCTTCGTGTGCATGGCTGAAGAGGTAACTCGTCCATACGTATGGCTCAGCATAGACTGGCCAACTTTATGCCAACCGTCAGGGTGTGCTTGCTTCCCTGTTGATGAGTGCACTGGAATGCACTGCAGGCTTTCGGGCGAAGAATTCCATTTGCATTCTTGGACGATATCAGAGACAAGTTTCTGAGTGCCTATGGCCCAGAAGCAGCACAGTATGCAGTAGCGTATGAGTACAACACTGAATTTAGCGGCGTGCTGCAACAGCGCATGCGCTACTTTGCAAATGATCCCAATGCTGATGCAATCAACAGAGTGCGAGGCGGGGTCGCAGAGGTCAAAAACATCATGGTAGAGAATATTGAGAAGGTGTGCAGCCTCTCTTATGTCATTCCATGTATTGCTCAGCATCGCCCCAAAGCGCATGCTGTACATGAGATCTGCTGCCAGGGCAGAATGCAGCTGTCCCCAGTAGCATGCTAGCTCAAAGCACAGTCGATCTACATCATGTGTGTAAACAGCAGTATGACAGAGTGTGCCTCCTGCTCAGGTGCTTGAACGTGGCGAAAGGATTGAATTGCTTGTCGATAAGACAGACCACCTTCAGAGCGAATCATTTGCCTTCAAAAGGGATGCTAGCAGAATGAGGAAGAAGATGTGGTGGACAAATGTGCGCTGGATGGCAGCTCTCACAGCTGTGGTCCTGGTCATCATCTATGTGGTGATTGCAATTGTCTGCAGCCCTACATTTCAATGCTGATCACAATTTCTTCTGTACCACCATGCTTCATCCTCTGCTGGTATTTACAGTATGAACATTTCTGTCAATTGCCATCAAACCAACCCCGCAAATGGCATATTAATGGAGATCAGTGGTTATATGCTTGCAGCCAAGCAGCACAGCATGACTTAAGCTTCAGCGAAGTACAGAGTTGCTTTGCATACTAGAGGACCTTGTCACCCTTCAATGCTCTGTTGAATCATATGCTTCCCTGGGGCGGGTTAAGTGCATATCTTTGTACTGTTCTAGGGCGTTTACAAAAACCTGGGTGATTATGATGCAACTTTGTGTGTAGCTTGGAATGCGCACCTCAGTGTCTGTTGCGTTGCATTGTCTTTTGTTGTGCAGGATAACAAGTGAGAGCATGTCTAGTGAGTTAATCAGAACCAATGCCATAGTTTGTTGACCACTTAGCAAGCGTCCTCTGCTGCAGCCTTCCTTTGTAGCAGCCTTGGATCAACAGGTAACTATCATATGCACACAAGTCACCATGCGAAGTGTGCGGCTGACTGTGACAATAGCATACTCGATTGCTAGAGGTTCCAGCTGGTAGTCAGTTGAGCAAATATATATCGCCTGGCATCTCTGCATTCTCCGATGTAACGAGAAAGATTCCTAAAGACACGCGTTTACTATCACCCCCTGCAGTGTCTGCATAGATCAATCAATTTGCAGCATTGAGCCTGCCATATGCAGCACAACTCTACTGTGTCTGTCTGATGCATGTTGATTCAGGATTCGAAAGAGGTAGGTAAGCCGTTTCGCGCAGCTTCCGAAAAAGTCACGCTCTGATCTTATGTTCTGTGTTCTATTTTGTCACGTATATAGTACGGCAACAGCGTTTCGAGTTTACAGAGACAGCACACTTGATTGTGCGCTTGAATCTGTTGCACCAATTGGTCGGAAGCAGAAGCAGGCATGGAGCGCTATGCGCGCCTCCTATCTCACGTCACTTTGCAAGTCTGCATTTTAGTGACGCCCTGTGTCGTGCTAGGACAGGTATAGTCGGCCGCTCACCCACTGTTAGCACGTCTCCAGTGGTGCACGCCGTTTCTCAGACAATTGCTGACTCCTTGTTGACCGCCAACTTGACAGCTGCAACTGCTGCGATCAGTTTTTCCGCGAAAGGTGTCGCCCTTCACATACCACCGTCTGCCCATCTCTCATGGGGATGTTCCTTTGATTTGGGACTTGACCCTCTTGTTGTGCAGGCAGTGCAGACGTCTTGGCGCAGATCTTGACTGCTAGCCTCGACCAAGCGGATGCCTCATATCTCGCAAACCAAACAAGCGAGGGCTTGGTGCTTGGTGTTCCTCTCATGGAGTACAATTACGCAGATGCAGCTGTCAGGGCTGCAACACTTGGCCGGGCTGTTTCACAAGCTGCTGTGCCGTCTCCTGTCCAGGCTGATGCCTATGCACAAGCCTTCACTCAGTCCTTTCCGCAGCAGTTCTCTCCTTTCGTGGAATTTTACGGCTTCACAGTTGCTACTGCCATAGTAATTGCTGCCCAGGCTGCCAATGAGTCACAGGCTTATGACCAGATGTTTGCTGAGGTACCTGCCTGTGCCATTGCTGTTTCATTCTGAGCATCCTGATGTCCTGGGACATGATCGCCAGCATAACGCGTCTTTATTATTCTGGAGTGGTTTGCGATTTCACACTCCGGCTGTTGACATGTCACGTTGGAACAATGGGAATTACCTCAACCGCTTTTGCAAGACATGCTCATGAATCAGGTGTCAGGAAAACAGTCCTGGCCCTACAAGACGCATGAAACGGCCCATCACGATCAAGTCTGCCAGGAATAATTTTGTGCAGACTCAGGCTGCCACACAAGCCAGTCTGTGACGCGGCCCTACAGACAGCTCACTTTGCGAAGCGTATAACATGCATGGTCATCTTAGCCTGATGCATCATATAATCAAATTGGCCTGCTCCCTTCTGATTGCAGGCCAAAGCGACAAATGTGTCAGTCAGTGATGTGGCCTCTGTCTTGTCCACCACAACAGGAAGTCCACCTCCTGTTGGTGGGCCAGCAGCCCTGATTGCAGCAAACAAGGCATATGGAGCCACTGCTGCAGCTTTGGCCAATGTGTCAGGTTAGCTTCTGTGCCAGCTTCTCTTCCTGTGTCACTGATCTGAACCCAGACTGTACAAATCCCAAACAGTTTGCAAGCTGCAAGCAGATGCCTAAGCCATATGACCATACGTTGGCATCTGCCATTGCTGCATGGCATTCATCAGGTGCAAAAGCAAGCAGCAATGCTTGTCTTGTGGTTGCTGTTTCAGGGCTAACCACATGTGTGAGGTTCGAGGCATAAAGCCTTTTGTCTGCTGAGCTTGATGTCCTCTATGCTATTCCCAAGCTTTTGACATCTTGCAAGCAATGCTTGAAATAGTGTTACAAACCTCGGTTGGTCATCATGACTGCCCGCCTGTAGGTAATGCCACAGCACTTGCAGCCCTCATCTCTGCTTCTGTGACCTTGGATGTCAGTCAACAAGACGTAGTCGCTGCTGTTTTGGCGGGAAACAATGACACCTTGGCCCTCCTGCAAGAGGGTATAGCAGATGACACAACCATCGCCACTGCAGCCAACATTGCTGAAGCTGTTGGCAGTGCCAATCTCTCGTCTCAGGTTGCTGCACAGGCTTTGGAGATTGTCATTGCACAGAGTGTTGAAAACCTGTACCAGGCAGACCCTGGTATTGTCATACAAGCTGCCATCTTGAGCAACAACAGTCAGGCTGTGATGCCTGGCTTTATCATGGTATGCACTTTCGCTCCACCTCACTTTTAGCTCTTGAAGTATGGTACTGTCAGCGCTTTGACGCCATGCATCTTCTACATTCAAGCATTGGCCGCGTTTGTGCGTCTTCAGTCAAGTGATAGTCACCTGTCCACATGGTGACCTCTTGCATACGCTACAAGACTCATGACTTATTGTAGTCTTACCTATAGCATCAATGATCAAAATGTGACGTCACATGCATAGGAGACAGGCCATGCGCCACATTAAACACACATCAGTCAGCCTGTACCGTATACACAGCGCAGGTTTCGTACAGTCCACAGCATTGTGTGTAAATGTATGCTCAGACTGCTCCACTGTGCGTGGCTGGTGTCAAGAAGCAGCAGCTGACATGACATATGTACAGCTGTTGAGATGTCTTGTATCCTTGCGCCTGTTCTAACATTGTCTGTATTTGTTGCAGGCCAGAGCTGCAAATGTAACCCTGAGTGATGCCTGCAACTCACAGCTGACTGCGCAGGCAGTTAGCACTGCAGCAGGTCAGGCTGCAGCCCAAGCAGTGTCAGCAGCATACGGTACAGCTGTCAACTGCTCAACCTCTAACTAGATATGGATCAGCTGCAATCTGTGTCAGAATGTCAAAGGACAAGGATACAACAGTCTACAGACCAGCAGTCACAGCTTGGCTGGCCGCAGCTAAATTTAGACCTACTGAAGTAAAACCAATGCATGAGTCTGTTCGAATGGAGCCTGTACAAATGGGCACACCAATCAAAGATTGCTTGCATGAAGTGGTTGTTGCATCCCTTGTGTTTCACTGTGTGATGCTAACATGCACCTGTCTGCACTGCACACAGTAGCATCCAGGCAGACGAAGCTTCGAAAGATCATTGGAACACAGAGGAACAACTGCCCTGCCAAATTTATGTGACATGAATATGAACAGACGCCCTGTGCTAAAGCATGTATTCTCTCTCTTATACAAACAGTGATCGAAGGCGGATGTAATGTGTACTTCACGTGTTGCTCGCACCACGGTACTGCTAGATGTTTTCAGGTGTTGGTCGAAGGGCGCAGGGCGCACCTCGTGTTGTGCAAGCTCTTCGAACCTGCAGTAAGTGTGCACATAGCAAGTGCGCCAATTTGCTTTAGGCTTCTCAGTGCGTTTGCTCGTGGTCAGATCATTAGTCAGCGATTTATGGACACCTCTTCAGCTTTTCCTGCACTGTACGTACTCTCGCAACAGGCTGTATCCAGTTTCCATGCAGTTGATATGGCTGCCACTGCAGTGTTTGAGCCACAAGGTGATGTGAAAGTGCTCACAAAGCTCCTTGGTGTATCCGAGGTCCAGAGCCCCTCGATTTTCCGTCACACCGCTCAAGCCTGCAAATTACACTGCCCACCGGTCCTGGTGACACAGGTCAACGATTCCCACATCACCTTGCTGGCCACAGATTCTTTCAGCTTGTTTCACTAATAACCTGGGCAAAGCAGTACTGAATGTACTCTACTCTTTTTTGTAGGCATCAGATGACACAGCAGCAGCCAATATAGGCGCAAAAACATGCTCGGTCTGCCGCGTAGAGAAGCCGTACTCGGCCTACTGGAGGCGCGCAGCCTCTCAGGATGGTCTACAGCTGGTCTGCAAAGTCTGCCAAAAACTTCAGAGCAACCAATTGAGACAAGATAGAAAGCTGTGGCAACCCTCCACTGGACTCCTGCCATGTGCAGTCTGTGATCACCTCAAGCATGCAGAACATTTCAGCAGGTGCAGAGGCACAATGGATGGTGTACAGTATGAGTGCCGAGCTTGCGCTGCAAAGCGTCTTGCAGATGTATACCTGCAATCAAAACTTGCTGATCGACAACCAGTTGCACATAAGGTGTGCTTTGCTTGTCAGAAGCAAAAGCCTGCTGAGGCATTTCACAAAAAATTTGCTAGCAACAGTGGTCTGCAGTCGTACTGCAAGCAATGCCAGCTTCATCGCCATCGTATAGCTCGTCAGCGAAAACGTCAAAATGCCTACATGAGATACAATCTTGCTTAAGTTTAGCGCACAAACCATCTGTGCCTGGTATTATATGCACAACAGTATGCTACAGCTAGCGCTGCTGGATCCGTCCTCCAGGTTGCATCTGCACATCATCCTGCTTTGCTGCAAGAAATCGCTCAGGGGCTGGTGTGCACATAGCCATGCAGGTCTTGTTTTCTTAGCTGCCAGGGCTGATTTACAACAGTGTCATGCTTCACTGCACGCTGTCATGATCGAGATCGGATTGAGTCAGAGTGCAGGAATCGCATGCAACAATCTGCAGCACACTGCTTGTGACATCATGTGAAATCAGGATGCCCTGGTCGATGTGCCGGTGACCTGCCATTATAGTTTCTACACCGTGTTTGTAGCAGGACTGAAGTAAAAGGCGCAGTGCTAGTGTGTCAGGAGGCTAATTTCATGCACTATTACAGTGTTGGTGTGCGCCTTGCATACAGGCCACTTTTTGCTTCAAAGCCAGCAAGCAAAGAGCAGGCGGCCTCAGCTCATGTAGGTTTTCTTGCCTTTACAGCATTAGCCATCAGAGTGTGCATGCTGCTGAAGGCCTTCACAGCCACATCAAAGTCACCACGAAACATCCTCTTCTTCGTACCGTCTGGATTCCACTCATACAGACCGAACCTAATGTCGTATCCTTCTGCCCACTCAAAGTTGTCAATCAGCGTCCAGTAGAACATGCCTCGCAGATCAATGCCTTCCTTGATGGCTTTCTCAATCTGCAATCAGCACAACAAACACCGAAGTTCATATACTGTGCACACACATACATTTGCACTCCCTGATACACCGGCTCTATCAACTCATTACAGCAGAGAGAGACACCACACAGTTCATACGATATGTCTGCTGCATCTCAGGCCAAAATACGCTGCCATGCTGCAGAACAGTGTACGTGTGTTGCTAATGTGTGCCCGTGCCGCATTGCATGATGCCCTCACCTGTGGAATGTATGCTTCAAAGAATTTCTCACGCTTGTCACCGGTTCTGTCAGGTATGCCAGTCTCAGTGACATACACTGGGACTTGCAAGCTGCTCAAGGTCTTGATTCCCTGCACATCCAGAAGATTTATGTGTCATTGGTGACATACTGTGTACCTACACATTTGTGAACAGCTAAAATGCGCACCATACACAGCTCTGTGATCACAGCAACTTTTTACATCAGTCACAAGTTTGCAAGAGTGGCTTTCAATGCTGCCAGCCTTGCTTCTCCCATCTGGCTTGTCTGGGATCACTGTCAGGCATGCGTCCCTCCAAAACTTCCCAACTTACACCGTTGCAGTGATATTGCTAGGAAAGGAGCAGATAGAAGATGGCAGGCATTGGACGATGCAGACAAGGAGAGAGCAAGAGCTAGCCTAACAAGAGAATCACAATCAGCTAAAACGTCACCCAAGGTGTGACATTGCACCTGATACATGTCAGGACCATACAGGGCAAAAGGCATGTCCCCCATCGTCTCTCCAGGCTTGCAAAGCGTGGCAAACTTCCAATCTATCCGCACTCTGCATGCAATGTACCATGCTTTGCACCTGTCTCAATGTGTCTGGTGTACAGATCTGATGCGTTAAACTGCATGCCATGCATGATCTGGGTAACTGCACTGAGTGCTGCGGGGTGTAGTGAAACAGATTCTCCTTGGGGCAGAGTGGTATTTTGGTTGTATTGCTGACTGAGGCTGCAAAGCAAGCTAACACCACCACAAGTGTCATTGTCAGCATGACATGCTCAACTTGAGTATGCACGATTTGTGCACTAATGGGTCGTCTATTGCTGGTGGACATGTCACACATTGGTCAGATTTGATCTTCAGCATTAGACCAGTGGTCTGGTCTAATGCTGCGCTAGCTCACAACGGCAGGTGTTGTTGTCAGGCATGTTGGGGTTGGCTGCTATCTGGTGCAAGGTGCCAAAACATTGCAAACAACAAGATGCAATTCATCTGAGGCGTCTCATTGCATGCCTGCTGTAGCTTTTGCGGCCACAGCAGTTGTGCTGCAGCTCTTGCACAAGGCACAGAGAGACTGTCAGCATGGACAATAAACTACAGGACACCTGAGGCACACCTGCCATAGTAGTTCATGCCAATGAAGTCCAGGCCAGGTTTGCTGCCTTCATCAAACTCAACTCTGCCTCCAACAGGCGCCTGCCACAAAAATTTACCCGTCTGGAAGTACTTCAGCAGAATGTCTGTCCCCCAGATGTACTGCATGGTATTGCAGACAGGCTGCAGATACCATTTGGCTGCCCAGGTGTTGGTGTAAGGCTCATAATTCATGTAGTTATGAACTAGACCAACTTGAGCATTCTGACCACCTGCAGACCACGTCAGGCTGTGTGTGATATGCTCATGAAGCACGCCTCATGCCAGCTTTGCAAGCTGTGCTGGATGCTGCCTCAGCTGAATGTTATCCTGTTGCTATGCTGCGAAGCAGTAGCAGATCTGCTGGCAAACTTGCCAATCCAAAACTCCAGAACTCCAGCAACTGGAGTCTCAAAGAAGCACAAGCTTTTGACCGGTTTGTACGGCCAACAATGCATTTTTATAGCATGCTTGTGCTGCAAACTGGCATCAACACTCAGGCCAAGAGGCACTTGCGAGACTGTAATACAGTTGGATGCATGCATAGTCATCATGCATTCATGCATCAGGCATGGCCTTTCACAGCTTGTCAGCAGCTGTATGCCTTGTCACCACATTGCTCATACAACTTGTACACATATGCATCTTCACAGCAAATGCAGAGCATGACTCACCACAACTGGCATGGCGCTGCTAGCTTAACAGTCAGCTGGGTGCACTCTCAGTTTTATTACAAATACACCGTCACAAGCATGGACTCAGTCTATGCGATCAAGAGACTCAGGTCATGTATCACAATACCTGGCATGGCCTTAATAGCTTGGTAAGCAGCTGTGTGGGCTCTGAGCATGTTGCACATGTGGCGGCCAGCTGTGGCCCATTGGATGGTTTTGGCAGGAGGGAAGGTGCCGTAGATCCAGCCACAGAAGCCCATCACTCCTGGCTCATTGAATGTGGCCCAGAGCTTCACCTTGGAGCCAAAGTGTCTGCATGTAGGCATGTTGATGGTGTGCGCAAATGCTGGTGTTGGCTTGTGTGCAAAGGCAGATTGGTGCTTTTGTCTGTAGTTGTAGCGCCCACTCCCACATTCTGTCAAGCAGTGCATGCAATTTGCAGCGTCATGGGAGGTCTGATGGTTGGTATATTATAGCTTCAAGGTGATTGCTGCATGTTTACTGCATGCATGCATCACACACTGTTAGAAAGACAAAATATGCAGAGGGACCTGCTGCAGGAACTCTGATAATCTATCTGTCTTGCCCACTCAGGCAGTCACAGCGCTGGCCATTTGTAGCACATCACCTGGTGTGTGTGATTAGCAGCATTGCACCTGCAGTGCTGCTGTAAGTAGAATCTCACTTACCTGAAAGCTGTCCTGGCAAACTCAACAAATATGGGGATGTTTTCTTCCTTGGTGAAGCCACCAAGGTTTTCAAACCAGTTTGGATGTACAAAATGGTGCAAGGTCACCATTGGCTCTAGCTTATGCCTGTATAGCACATGCTGCTAGTTTGTTGTACACTACTTTAGTGGGCCTGCCTGGTGGCTTGCATACAAGCAATGAACTTGGTACATGCTGCTTGAGTATTAGCAAATAGCACCTGTGCAGACAGTCAAAGATCTGATGGTAGCGTGCAATGCCTGCTTCATCTACTTTGCCTCTCTTTGGCTCTATTCTGTTCCACTCAATCGAGAGCCTGAAGCTGTTTAGCTTGAGACTCGCTGCCCTTTCGATATCTTCTTCATATAGCTCCCAAAAGTTTGCACCTTTGCCACAGGTTACACCGCCCTTGATTGTTGGTTTGCCATTCCCTGTACGCTTCAGCTCAAACTCCGACCAGTTGGTGTCTGTGCCACCCGAGTTCTGATAAACGGAGATTGCGGTCCCGACCAAAAAAGGTGGTATGCTCGTCGACATTGTCACATTGGCAACCGATGTCCCGCCAAAGACGGACGATGCCAGCGACAGGTGGGAAGCTGCGTTAAGCGTTGGTAGACTGCGTTAACCAAGATGCTTAGACAACAGTATGCGTGGAATGACTCGATCAAGATGCATGCACGCACAAAGACACAAAAATCAACCGGAGGTTGTAAGTCTAAGACTTCGCAACCGCTTGCACGGATGAAGCGATATGACTGCGCTGGACCACGATGGCATGGGCCCCTTGCTGAAAAGTCATGCAACCCACATCGGTGATCGATGCATTGCACTTCAAACTGGCGTAAAGCCCTTTTGAAGACAGCTAGGGTATGCTTCCGGCTTCCGTTCGGTCACACGCACTCGACACAGCAACAACGCCTGGCGGCATTCACTAGGCGCATACCCTGCCGAGAACCGCTGGCCTTGTTCCTTTCAATTGACTGGATTCGCGTCATCGAGCCACCCTCGGTGGCCACACCACCACGGGAAGGCCTTCAACACCGGGTCAAAGTCTCTACCGTCGCCGAATTGCGGTCAACCAATGTCGTACTCCGAGCGGGCGGGTTCGGATGGCCGCAAGCGTTTGTGGGTAAGCACTAACCAGCCCTTCAAGGCTGTTCCAGCTCGGTCTGAGCTACTCAGCACGTTTTGACTGTAGCTGCATCGACAGCTGCTACTGCTGTTGCAGCTGGAGGAAGAGATCCAGGAAGACTTGAAATGGTGCGTAGAAGTCAAGGAGGTATTGCACAGTGGAGCAAGCGAGTTTCAAACTATGGAACTGGTCAGCAGTGGCCCCTTTGGCAAGGTAAGCATTGACATCTGCAGATGCAACACTGCCAAACACTGGCAAAACCATGCTGATGCTAGACGCTGTGTCTGGCAGGTGCTGCTGCTGGACGGCAAGGTGCAGAGTGCAGAAGCAGATGAGTTTGTTTATCATGAACTGCTTGTCCACCCAGCCATGCTGCTACATCCCAATCCAAAGCGAGTATTCATCTGTGGAGGTGGGTCTTCAAACACAGACAACAGCTGACGTACTGCAATGCACAGCAGCTTGAGTCTGGCTGAGCTGGAGTTGACTTCAATGACTCTGACCATTTGCGCTCAAAGACAGACAACCCTTGTTCAGGTGGAGAAGGAGCAACAGCAAGAGAGGTGTTGCGACACAAGAGCGTAGAAGAAGTTATCATGGTTGACATTGACAAGGTACAATTAAACCATGTACTGGCTGTATCTTCACAAGCAATTGGCATGATTTATCTGGTGAACATGTGATGACGCAAGCCATATCAGCACCACATAACTGCTACTCGTCAACTGACATTCACGATGTGTGTTGTTATGCATACCTTTTGCAAGTACACTGCAAGGCACTGCTGAGAGATACTGCTGTTGGCCAAGCAGGACGTCTGCGACTTCTGCAACCAGCACTTGGAAGCAAATCAAGAAGCGTTTGCAAATCCAAAGCTGAAGTTAATCTATGATGATGCCAAAGCTCAGCTGCAGCAATGCCAAGGCACGTTTGATGTCATTGTTGCAGACCTGGCTGACCCTGTATATGGTGGGCCCTGCTATCAGGTAATGCTTGTCTGCTGCAGTGTGACAATGCTTCTGCTGTTTGCACATTGCCCCTGCTTCTGCCCGCTCTTGAATGCTGAGCCTGCTGTAGCAACATCGTGACCATGGACGCAGCACATGTTACTTAAACATCAGAATGGTGAGTTGGAAATGTCTGCATTTGGTACAGCATGCACCAAGCAGTAAAGCTCCTGTCAATCAATGAGCGTTTGCTAGACGTCTCCAAACATCAAGACAAGGCTACCTGTCATCTGCAACACATATTGTCTGTGTAGCGACGTTTCCATACTCAGCTGCATCTGGCAACCTAATGACGTGTATGCAAAGAAGCTCAATCTGCAAGTGCCTTCTGCTGCAGCTCTATACACAAGACTTCTACCAAGATGTAGTGAAACCCAAGCTGAAACCAGATGGGATCTTTGTCACGCAAAGTGGTCCAGCGGGGGTTCTGAGTAGCACAGAAGTATTCACAGCCATACACAGCACGCTGCACTCAGTGTTCCCCTCAGTCCTGCCATATGCGCAGCATATCCCCTCCTACAATGATGCATGGGTGAGGACTTGCTCTCATGCTGTCTGCACAGCATGCTTCCATATTGTATGCATATGCTGCAAGGGAGTAGCCCTCCTTATCCCCTTTGGGTTGCTGTCTTGTCCCTGTTCCCCTGTTGGATTGCTGTGCATGTAGCCACTGACTGCTTTCCTCAATGCAGGCCATGAAATGGCTGATGAGATTTTCAACATTGTCATGGTATTCTTCAAAATATAAAGCTTGTACACAAAAGCCTGAGGCTATTGTCTGTTGCATTTAGGGGTTCAACATGGCAGTGCTCAATGCTTCAATGCAGCTTCCAAACTCAGCGGTCAAGCTAGATCAGCTAATTCAGCAAAGAATAAACGGGAGTCTAAAGGTGAGCTTATTCAAACTGCTGTCATGTAAGACCTTTGCACTGCCAAGTGGATGCTGAATGCCATGTGCGCATGCAGCATGTACTGCCACTCAGTGCACAGTCCATGTTGGTGGGGCATAGATGAACAATACCTGAGAGTTGCTCCATGCAGCTTGAGCCAGGCTTGACAATTTTCGCACGTTATTGCAGTTTCTGGATGGGCTGACCCTGCTGGCAGTCACGACTCTCAACAAAGTTGTCAGGGCGGCTGTGCAGCAGGAAGACCACATCTATACTGTAGACAATCCCAGATTCATCCATGGAGCTGGCATGAAGACACTTTAGCTTATGGAAGCTTGAAACTATGTATGCAATATTGTGCGTACCCGGCATTGCGTTGCCTAAAACGAATCCAAAGTGACAGCAGCTGTGCCGTCTATTCTTACTGTAGAGATGGAAATGTCGTCACCACAGTTGAGTGGCATATTACAGATGCAGGTTGTAGAGGATCAACAGTGTTTTGATCCAAGCCTGCTTATTACAAACGTATGCATGCAGTGCCTGTGCTGCCATTGCCGTCAAGAGCGCTTTGTTCTGGTTAGTGACTGAGTACATGTGACTAAATTTCATCTTTGGCCATGCGCTGTCAATATTCGCTCCCCGCTCCTTTTATCAATTGCATCATCATTCCATCATCACTTTGCGAGCTCAAGCCGTCAATGCAGAGCTCATTCTAACTGCTCTTGTCATCCATGTGGAAACGCAATTGTCACCTATGACTAGCTTCAGATGAGCCAAGAGACGTGATGGGCCAATTGGAGCTGATCCAACGTCGATTCGAGGGTGTGTGGCCCGCGCATTTCACGAGCATGACTCACAGCGTTCGCCATCGTGAATAGCTCGCTCAATGCCCGTGATATCCAAGCTTTCCAAGCAGGCAGTCAGATCAGCGCACCACAGATGCACCATAGAACAGCACAGATCTGGACACTAAAGGCATCGCTGCGCAGCGCATGCGGTTTAAGCAGCGAGCCCTTTGTTGCCTTTTTAAGTTTCACTAATCTTGCGATTGACTCTTTTGTGGTCACCGGCCATTGCCGGATGCAGGCTGCAATACGTTGACAGCATTGATGCTTACCAACAAGCGACAATGGACAAGCTGCAAGCAAGAAACGGACCCGAAAAGCCTTGTGATCATAGTGGCTAACATTGGCGGGAACTCAGGACTCTAAATTAGCTAAACACCGCGAGACGCATCTGCAAGCTTTGCAGTAGCGCAAACAATTCCCGGCTTTTCTGGCCTTGTACATGCCCTTGTATACATTTCTGATCTTCAAGCAGCATCAGTGAGCCGTTGATCGTCGCATTTTTGCTTGCGCAGAAGCAATAAGTGCTGTCTGAGCCCCGTAGCCTCCATTACCGCCGTTTTGTGAGTGCTGAAGGCTTCTGTTGGAGGGGCAGGCCCGCCAGGATGGCCTCATTGCAAGAGGAATTCAAGGCAGCTTGTTCCTCGCTTGTCGAAATCAACCTCGAGACAGTGGATCTTGCTCAGCAAGTCTTAGAGCGATGTCACACTGCAATCCTGGAGACTGGCACTTTCGGTCATGGTCTCCCTGTGCAGGTAGTTGCACCCACGCAGCTCTCTAGGCCACCGTAGCAGCAGATGCATTCAAAGAATGCGTGCCGCACGCGGCAGTCTGCCGCGTGTTTTCCTCAACCTTGGTGTCCTGCAGGACGAGGTTGCGAAAAGGCACTGCTTTGCATGCATACTTTACATAGCCAAAGGCATTATTGAAGGTTCGCGCGGACATGACGCCCAGCAGAAACGCTCCACTGCCAGTCTCTCCGAGGTCTTGAGTGCTTTTGACGTCGGGTACGGCTTTCCGGATTGTCCTTGCTAAGCTAGAAACGGGAACTAACCGCACCTGAAGGCCTTTATTGTCACGTGCCCTGATGAACGATGCTGTTAGCTGAGCAAGGTGTAGCAAGTCAGACACTCATACTGAGCCCAGGATCACAGCATCCCACATCTGGTGGCTACAGGCTAGAGGAGTTTTTGAAGGAGCTGCCTACTGTCATCAAGCGAGCTGAACCAAACCTGGGATCATTGCTTGCTGGCAATGTCCCGTTGGCAAGGCGCCTCAAGCTTCGGGAACTACAGACAAGCTTTGTGTATACTACAGTGTTGGCCAAGAAAAGCAAGGTATTTATTGCTACTGCTTCTTGCTATTGCTTTTTCACAATACACATTACAGTATTTTGCTGCTAACTGATGCACTAAGACCAGACAACCTTGCCTTGGAACTTGTCTGTATGACATTTGTGCTGCTGCAGGACCTCTTTCGCAGCTACTTTGACCTGTCCATTACAGGACAAGGGGCAACTGACAAAGCGAGCCCTTTCTATGCGGCCTGGCTGCTCTTTGTCACTGCCAAGTCTAAGCTGCTTCCTGCCTTCCCTGACTTGGTGGCCTCCTTCAACCTGCTGATCTGCGTCCTCAATGTGGCCATCATGCACATCCCAGCCCCTCATCGCAATGTTGATCTGAATGACCACAGCCTCTTCCCAGTGCGCACAGAGACTGGAGGCGCAGACACCTTGCAGTCTCTGTGCCTGGTCAACAAAGCCAACCTCACAGCTGTCAGAGCCCTCATGCATGGCATGGACAACATGCTCAAAGCCGCTGCAAAATCAGTCCCTGCAGCAGATACAGCCACCACTCAGCCATCTACAGACATGGTCACAAGCTGCAGTCACCACCCTGGCTTCATGTCTGTGAGTGCTGTCACAGCAGCTGTTGCTGAAGAGCTAGACACAGAGTACCAGCTGGCATGTGCCAGCAGCATTGATGTAGATGAACGTCCTTTCCTTGGTAGGGCAGCAGAAGCCCCGCCCACACCAGGCCCTTCAGCTGCACCACCGAGTCTCAACAGATGCATTGTTGGAAGCCCACAGAGGTGAGCTTCTGAGATCATGTGGGACAATCTGAATGTCCGTGTCGAGACAGTTGAATTTGCTTCACATGTGACCCTGCATGACTGGCTGTTGACATGACATACATGCGCAAGTCTGTTGTGCTGCACACAGCATGGCATCCAAATACAGTCACACCCATACCTAGTTGTGAGGACTGTTGCATCACAGCACTGGTCAATCGAATGAAATAGAAGCAATTGCGTAGCGGGTGTCAAACCAGCATCGGTAAGACAGATCTCATTAGGGTGGAACGTCTGTGCAGGACATCCAGTTCAGGACCGCCACGCATGGTCTACCTTTCGCCTGTGACCAAGAACAGGAGCGCAGCATCTCTCCAGACGCTTTCCCCCGGTGGCAGGAACCCCATCAGCATCTTTGGCTTGGCCCAGACCCCTGGCATGCCAGCCTTGATGGGCGCTTTTCCCGGCACTCCTGTCAGCGACGCCATGACAGCAGCCAGCTGGCTGCATGATATGTCACTCCGTCACCCACAGCAGGTACTGATGCAATGCATGATTCCATGTTATTGTAGCATATGCTGACCCAAGAAGTTGTCAAAATGCTTGGTCCTACATGGCCATGATCTGTTGCACTGTTACAGCAACTACACCTGCCAAGCATGTGTACCTATACTGCTGGCGACGGTGCAGTTGGCCGTCCCCAATTGTTGGTCTCATGCTCAAGGCTGGTCTCATGATTGTCTGTACGGCTGATGGACCTGGCAGGTGCCAACTTATACAGCATGGCAGTCCAGCAGGGCAGCTGCCTGTGCAACAATGCTGGCTTGCAGGCTGGACACGACGTGCAAATTGCATATTGAATGGCGGTTCACAGTGCATTGCACAAGGTGTTTGCATGTTGTGCTCATGCGTTGCTGACACAGAGCTGCAGAAACTCTGCAGATCTCTTTGCTGAGGTGTGTGATTGCTTGCAGCCCACCCAACAGCTTCAGCGCTTCTTCACAGCCTGCGACTATGATATGACAGATCTTGTGGCAGCTCGCATAGAGCAGATGGCTCAGGCAGTGTTTCCCTTGGTGCCCTCATCTGAGCACGCACTGCAAGCCCTCCAGGCTGCCATGAACAATGAAAGGCGCCAGCAGGTACACCCCTGAATGTCAAAGCTATCGAACTGCTAGACCTTATAGAGATGCGCAAGACAGACTGCGTTGGAGAGACCAAACCTGTCCTGCATGTACCTAGCTCATCTTGAGCTGGAAAGCAGATTCATTGTTATTATTATTATTATTATGAGCAGAAGTACTAGTAGTAGGCACACCCCTCATTGTATCTGCTGCCAATTTGCTAAATGCCCGCAGTCTGCTTCAGATTGCCTGCCTTTCACTTTGCTGTGGGTCTGTGAGCCATGCCACATCTTTGCATTTGTGACTGACGAGATCATTCATGACTATCCCAAAGTGATTCCTGCACCAGGCCAAAGTCGTTCTATGTCTCCTACAGCTTATATGTGTCTGTGCACCTGGTCAAGCACAGTGTCTGGCATGCAGGGTGTGAAGCTGTACTACAACGTCTTGGAGGCAATGCTGGCAGCAGAGGAAAGCAGAACACATCAAGCCAATTTCACCTCCCTGCTCTCCTCCAACTCCTTCCACAAATGCCTGGCAGCATGCGCATTTGAGCTCATTGTGGCCTCCTACAAGATGGTACGCTGTGTGACTGAAGTGGTTGCAGCCAGCAAAGCTGCATTGATAAACATTGCTGCTGTCCAAGCAATACAATTCAGTCTGTGCACTATCTGCAGTATTATGCCATGCTAGAGTGTCTGCTGTTTTTCATGTCTTTACAGCATCAGGAAGCTTGCATCACCTTGTTTACTCCTGCACTGCAATAGCGTCAGGCCATTGATAACCAAACACGTCGTCACACACTCTATCATGATGATGGTTTGCAGGTCATTGTTGCACCGGCTGTCATTTCGCTTGCTGTGCAGTCAAACCCATCTCACTTTGTCAATGATGTGACAGGTGACACATGCCTTCCCAGCTGTTCTGGAGAAGCTTGAGCTGCATGCCTTTGACATGTGCAAGATCATAGATTCCTTTGTTCGGTACGAACCCAGCACACCGCGCGACCTAAAGCGTCACCTGCACTCCATTGAGGAGAAAATCATTGAGTCTCTTGCCTGGGAGAGAGGTTCTTCACTATACCCATTGCTGGTGGCAGCCTGTGAGAACCAAGAGAACCAGGACAAGGAGGCAGACAGCATCAAAGGTATGCCACAGCACAAGCTACTGATGCAAACTCGCTGGCTAAGCATTAATGTTGTCATAGTCTTGAGCGTGCAGAAAACTGTACTGCATGTGCTGGTCTTCGAGCAGTTTGCTCACATTTTTGTGTTGAACAATTCAACTCCTGGTTGTACAAGTCTTAAGTCCTTGTCCGTATTCTACTGCTTACCTGCATAAGCTCTGGTCTGGGATGCAGAGGATGAGCCTGTCAAGGAGGCCTCTCCCCCTGCAAACCTTGAGGAGTCTCTCAAGAGTCATCCAACAACTCCCAGCAAGCGCAAAACCTCCCCAACTGCTGCTCAACCCTCAGCATCAAACAAGTCTCACAAAGGTACGTCTCCGCTGTGCATTCCTTTATCAGATCCCTGAGGTTATTGTGTCCATCTTGTGCTTCAATACCATTGTTCCCACCATTGGACCAGACAGTTATCAGTGCTGAATGCTTGTCAGTCGCATGTGCTGAATTGCAGGCCTGATGGCCGCCAGAATGTCACGCTCCCAAGTAAAGTTTTGATGCAAGCACCTCTTATTTGTGGCTTGCAGGCAACAGTGACAGCAGTCCCTCTCGTCAGGACCAGGACACCAGACCCTCTGCAGCACAGCAATCAGCTGAGGCTGCGACTGACATGGCAGCAGCAGCAGGTGCCGAGGCTGATGTGGCGGCTGCTGAGCCTGCTGCTACTGCGTCTGGCACCCTGGCAGACAAGATCCCCCTGCGCACAGCTGGCAGTGATGATGCCATGCAGACTCCAAAGCGTGCTACCTCAAGATCTGCCTTCTCTGTCTTCATGACTCCCAAAGGCTCAGGTCAGCACCTTGCAATGGTGGCATTCATTGCCCACTTGAACCCACATAACCTCACCAGGCTCATTGTCCTTCCATCATATTCTCAAAGCTGACCTTCTGTTCACTATGTGCCCTTCTGTCAGTGAATGGGGTGGAACAGCTTGAGGTGAAGGCATACTGCACTGTACACTGATTGCTTCTGCCTTGCACGTCAGCAGCACCAACTGCATTGCAGCAGCAATGATTACGTAAAAAGCAATGAAGTCACTGTAAGTCAATGAGATTTATCATGCAGTTATGACAGATGCGCAGGGGAGTGTCTGCATGCACCTGAAACATCTCCATAACGTAGGAACGCGCTTGTACTGTCGCCAGACGTTTCTGAGTTTAGGTTTTCAGTGTAGGGATGACGTTTCTGAAGTAAAGCAGACGTTTTTGGGGTTGAAAAGAGCCGACATTGCTGCATGCACTGCAGGCTCGCAGCCGCTTTCAGGGCATGGTCCAGCAGCCACCACTGCCCTGCCACACGGCTTTGGCTCTATGGACACCACAGTGTCGTACAGTGACAAGCCAGGCAGGCACATCCTGCAGGAGTTCCTGCGCAAGGTGCTCAAGCTGGCTGCCAACCGCTCGCATGACTTGTGCAGCAGGCTAGACCTAGAGGATGCTAACAGGGAAGACATTGAGACTCAGGTGCAGCCTCATGCACACTGTCTGCTGCTGCTGCTTGCAATGCTATTTTGCAGTTCAGTATCTGTGCATCCTTGTCTAGTGTCAGTGCACCTGCTTTGAGGCTCATGCTGGCCACATCACCTACACAGTTTGCATAGAAGTGTCTGCTGTGCATCTGCTGTTGCACATGCAGCACAGCAGCAGCAAAGCAAAGGGGGGTGCATCAGCATGCATGCCTTTCATTTGGCCCTGTTCTGTGCTTAGTATCAATGTGCTCACTTTTGCAATTACTTGTGTGCAGGTGTATCACCTGATGCAGCACATTCTTTTCAAGCAGACCTCCCTGCTGTACAACCGTCACTTGGACCAGGTGCTGCTGTCAGCTGTCTACGGCGTCTGCAAGGTTGCCCAGCTGAAACAGATCAGCTTCAAGCAGATCATCAACCACTACCGGCGCCAGCCACAGGCCAAGTCTGACATCTTCAGGACTGTGGTCCTCAAGCAGACTGAGGTGGAGCTTCAGGTGCCTTGCTGCTCCTTCTTGCAGCATCTTGGCAAGCCACATTATGCTGCCACAAGCACATGGCATCACCTTTACATGCTGATGTGTGCGCGCGTGTGTGTGTGTGTGTGTAAGAGAGAGGGACACACATACATATATTGTGTGTGTGTGTGTGTGTGTGTGTATGTGTGTGAGAAGCAGAGAGGGACACACGTGCATACAAACACACCCCCTCCCCCCCCACCCACTGTGCTGTGCATGCTTAGCTGCCCACATCAGCATCAAACAGCATGTGCATTGCTCAGACTACTTTTTTGCTTGTCATGACAATTGCAATTTTGGTATCAGCAGATGTTTTCAGAGTATGTGGATGGCAATGTGTGTTGTTTCTGATGAAGGTTCTGCACACTGGAGATGTCATTGCCTTCTACAACAGCGTGTTTGTGCCAGCTGTGAAGACAGACTTGTTGAGAATCAACCAGGACCGGGCAAGCTTGGCTCGACCACCTGTAACTGAGAGCTTACTGGGTGCTTCCCCTGCTCGGTCATATAACAGGTGAGCTCTACTCACTACTGCTGCAAAGTTTACAACAACAACAAACAGGCTACCAGTGCATGTCTAAGCATGTCCGGCATAATAAAAATGTCAGCACAAGGTATGCATAACCTGTGTGACTGATGCATGAAACGAATGTTGCCCTTATGTCAGGTGCGTGGCGACCAGTAGCCTCTTGCATCTCATGCTTGGAGTCACTGCCTTGCTGCTGTGCACCATGCACCCATCAGACGTGTCATCATACATGACTCTCCAATTGTACTTTTGCAGACACACGATATCTTTTAATCTATCTAAATTTGATTTCATTTCATGATTCTCTGCAGGCCTGAGTTCCCTCCCAATGGCTTCTCTACGCCCCCTGCAGCCAGTCGTGCACTGCATGGCTTAAGCCAGCGTGCTTCGCTGCAGAAGGTCAGCGCCACCAAGAAAGTGTTTGTCTCTCCCTTGAGGCACTCCTCACCTAAGCAGGTAGCCAATGCTTATCTCATGTGCAGTGATGTCTAATGACACCAGTGTGTATGGTGCACAGCTCACATGAACCTCAACGCGACTCATAACGAAGACAGATTGGATAGTTTGTGCAGTTGCTGCAGAAAGTTACTGTGCTGAAGACTTAAAAAGCGTTATGTTATTGAGTGGCAACTGACTTGTTGCAGCACCAAATGCCTGACAAGCCATTTGCAATGCAGGCGCCTGCTATGACGCCTCGCACTCGCAGCCTGTACGCCTGTACGCTGGGTGAAAGCCAGCAGCCCTACCAGAGTCCCTCCAAGGACCTGGATCTGATCAATGGTCGCATAAGCGGGCGCCCGCCTCATGTTGTGAGTTTTCAGCTACTTAAGCTTCCTGTCTCTCACTATATTGCTTGAGATCATAGCTGCCCTAATTGTGATGCTTTGCAGCTGCACTGACGATGGTTTTGTGTGTTTGTTGGTAGCATCATGTCTGTACTGGTGCTGCACTTTGCAGCTACAATGTGGGCACTGTCACATGTTATGTATCCCTGTCGTTGGCTTTGTCTCCGTAGTGAAGTTGTATTCTGTGAGGGCAGGCATGTGTGTTCTACAACATTTGATTCTTGGCCAGACTTTAGGGCTTACCAATGCCATAGAATGAGTGCAAGTATATTCACATGGCATCACACAGCGTTCATACTGGTGTGTCAAGTTGCTTATACATTCACATACATATAAACGTATATGTATATACACTCTTTTACGGACGCATTCTTCCCCAGGCAAGGTAGAAGGTTTGCCTGTGTGCTAGCAGGTTGCCTCTGCCAATTCTGGCTCCACGGGCCACAGCAGCATGGAGGCATCACAGTCGCCTTCTGTTGCCAACAGTGGGGACCTGCTGCGCCAGAGCAGCACTGTCAGCACAGAGGCAAGGAATGGGTCAGGTGCTCTGCAAGTCCTCCGGGCAGCAGCAGCTAGGGCCGACAAATGGAAGGCTGCTAATGTACATGATCATGCAGGTTGGCTATCAGTTAGCATGCACTGCGTCTGCTTTCCTGCAGTGTATCCATCACCTGCTGCAATTGCAATGAGGATCTTTGCATCCTTGCTGCACTAGAATGTGTCTGCCATGCTCAATGTATTTATATACAAGCTTTGTATTTCATGCATTGCTGAATTGTGATGAGTATGTGATTCACTGGCTATCCGCGCTCGAAAACAGAACTCAAGACACATCAAGACTTTAATTTAAGCCTTGCTCAGCAGTCTATTGCTGGCATGCACAATGTGACGCACGTCTGCCATGCAACGCCACTGCAGGTAACATGGTTGCTGTATGGACTGTCATTTGCCTCTGTTTTGTGGACAATGATAATTTGCTCGTGCAGGTGCAGCACAAGCAGACGATGGTTCAGACTCTCAAGGCACACATGACAGTAGCCATGCAGGCGTGCAGAAAGCTCAGTCAGAGCAGCTGGTATGATATGCCCTCGCAAAAGCATGCCAGCCTCTTTTCATGGCTGCAGGAGCGGTTCGTGGCATGCTGCCAATCTGTATCTTGATAACTGCGGAGTACAATGATGTGTGTGGGCATGTTTGTACTTGTGTTTTGTGTAGGATTGCAGCTTAAATTGCTGTCTGGCCAACATATGTTGTGGCGTGAAACAATTGAGGTGGATTACATTTTGAGAACTACACTTGGTTTTTGCTTCTGTCATGCAGAGCAGAGCTTGTACACAAGTTGTGTGCTTAAACTTGCTATGTGTCTGCTGGGTTTGGGTGCTCCTGCAGTTACTGCACAGCTACTTCAGCTATTTGCCTGCTTGTGCTCCTGTCTGTTGCTTGTGTGGAACAATGCCTTTGAACGCCTGTCTGCAATTTGCTCCTGCTTTTGGTTTTATGTACTATTCTAGCTTGGTCGCTACACTCAATGGATGATCTGAGGAATGCCTCAGATAGTGTGGGAACTTGCTCAGAGTTCAAGCCAATTGCTTGAAAGCCAATGATGTAACTATCTTGGGGAAGTCTGAGCTGTTTTGTCAAACAGGTGGGCAATGCTCACTTGTGTGGCAGTCTCTTGCCAGATTGTGTTTGTGTGTGTGTGATAGACATGCCCTGGAAACAGCAGTGTTCTGCCTGCTTGTGCACAGCCTGATCATGTGTTTGATCGTGAAATGCGTGATGCCAAGTTTATGTTGTGCATCGGTAATGTCAAATACCAACTAGTTTGTGAGCATGTACACACGCAGAATATCCAGCAGACACTGTGAAGATTGTATACGAGCATTGCACATAGCCATACAACCTGATGTGGTCAAGCAAAGTCCTTGATGGCTTTGTGAAGACAGCGCCTCTTGAGGCCCGCATGTGCGGTCACCATGCCATGCGTAACACATGCTGCAAAAACTGTGTGAACCTTTTGGTTGCTGTGAGATGCAGCGTTGTGCTGCCCATCAATGGGTATCAGTTACAACTCTTGCAAGGCTTGGCTGTGATTTACTGGAGCACTGCAAGGATGTATCTCAAAAATTCGTCAAAGGTGTACTTCAAGTACACTACCAGTCTTCTCATACATTGCAACATGGGCAGATAGATCACTGCTGTACAACCTCAGCAACCTGAGTAGGGTTGGGAGGGCTGGGCAGTGAGATGGATCCTACACCAAGTCCTCCAGTTGCAAGCAAGGCCACCACCAACAGCACAGCTGCCAGTCCACCAGCTACAAAGGGAGCAGTGTCCTCTGGGAGACTGGTGGCTCCTGCACAGAAAAGAAAGCAGATGAAACGAAAATTGTGCTTTACTCTTGGTGTGATGTGCACAAAGTCTATGACCAGCCTGATGTCTTGAGGCACTTGTAATGAGATGCGCAAAAGAGGTACAGCTGGGCAAACGACAAAGTTTGGGGCAATGCAAAGCTTGCCAGTACCAGTGTTTAGACGCAGTTGGTGCAAAATCAACATTAACACAACAGCAGGACAAAATGTGTTGTCTAGGTCAAGCTCTAGGTCAAGCTTTAAATTTCAACAGCAATGTAGTCACCTGGAACCTTGTTGCTGGTCTTGAGCTTCTTGCCGTCTCCACCAGCTCCCCTGTTCCTGGCATTAGCCATCTTCTTAGCTTTGCCTGGCCATGCATCCCTGAGCTGTAGGTCACAGCACAAAATTCAGTCGGCACAACAAAATTGACCGGAAGTGTGCAAGCAGACAAGATTCTTGCAGCCCACCTTCTTGTCTAGAGGCACATACAAGCCCTTCTTCTTCTTTGTCTCGCTCTGGTCGAACCTCTTGGACTCCTTTTTGTCACCAGCAGGCCTGTCAAAAAATCTGCCTTTGGGGCCTGCAGCCTCTGTGATTACCTGCCTTGATCCTGCAGTTGTGACTCGCCTGTCAGGCATATGTAAGGCTCTGGAAGTTGAACGCAAGCTGAAGTATGTGTGCCATGCTGTACAGCAACACCAACGGCGCGTCCCCCGGGCTTTTGCAGGCGCAATCGAGTGACCGACGACCTTATCCAGTAAACAACACACAGTCGTGCTACACTAAGCGGCAAGCACACTCGGCCGAGTTCAGGCAGACACGAGGTATGCCCGGCACCACCAAAGGCATGTTCATCCGCAGTCTCACCTTGTCGTGACTGCGTGCGAACGATCTTAGACTGCAAGCTGGTGCCGAAAATACTGGAGGTACTGCAGGCGATCGACATGACTCCGGGTGCACCACAATCGATTATGTTGCTTCTACAGACGGAGACAGTTCACTGCGCCTGGCGCTGTGTTGTGATGCGTTGTGGGATCTACAAGGCAGCAGATGTGGCAATGTAAACCAAGATTGGATGCGGGAATAATAAATAGGCTCGAGCGTTACGGATCCGGTCTTTCCTTTTGATATTTCACGCTGATACACGAGCGACGGCAGCTGGCGCATCGGCACTTCGTTTGCTGCATACCTGCTTGTAGATCAAGACTGCATTCGCTTTATGTTCTGCAATGTCCACGCCAGAATTCGCTCTCGCGCGAGCCACTGCCGAGATCAAGGCCTTGCAAGAAAGTGTTGCCTCGCTCGACAAAAAGCTCTCTCAACTGCTGTCCACAAATTTGCATGCGCATGAGACTCACAAAAGTCAGCCTCAGACAGCTTTCGATGTCCTGACTGGTCCGTCGATGCCAAAAAGCAGGTCAACAGCAGCATTAGACCGGCTTAACGCTCAGAGCATCAGCAATAGCGAGGAAGTCGCGATGGCTACTACCCGAGTTGTGATGCATCAGATCGTGCTTCCGTCTGACACAGATGCGCTGGGAATCTGCTTCGGCGGTCAGGTCCTGGGTTGGATCGATGTGTGCGCTGGGTTGGCTGCAAAAACAGTGGCGCGTGGGCCTTGTGTCACCGCAAGCGTTGACGCTGTTCACTTCCTGAGACCATGCAGAGTGGTATTCAACGCGTACTTGCTGGCTGCATTTCTGTGCAAACGAAGCCTTGTCACCAGCTGTCAGTGTGCTTGCAGGGCTCTGTAGCCATCATAGCTGCCATGGTAAACAGAACATTTCAATCCTCCCTTGAGGTGAGATCGCAGACCCTTCACATTGAAGTCCAATACTCTTTACAGCTTTGACAAAGCTGAGCCTTTCATGCAGGTTGGTGTCAGGGTGGAGGAGGAGGATATGCTAACAGGGGCTCGGCATCACTGCTGCAGTGCATACCTGACCTTTGTGTCAGTCATGGCAAGGCCAGGCCCTGGCAGAGCTGCAAAGCCGCTGCCCAAGATTGTCCCTGGAACACAGCATCAGCGAGAGATCTTCCGTGCTGGTGAGTCCCGTGCCCGGACCTCTGTCAGGGAAAGAACAAAGCAAATTAGTCACAGACTTGCCAGCTTCGGATATTGCAACAACTGTGTCAAACGGCACCAGCCTGATCTGCATCAGGATCTTGTTGTTCCACGTCCACTGCACACTGACGGTGACGGTGACACCTAACCAAACTGGTTGCCTACTGTTGCCATTCCCCTCACTAATAATAAATAACAATATTAACATTGTTTTGCAGCTCATGATGAGCTAGGTACGCTGCCATTCCCTCATTGATCATGCTCATGTTCCTTCCCTCTCTGTTTGCAGCTGAATTGAGGCGTCAGGAGAGGTTGGTGCACAGGAACAAGCTGAAGCAGGATCCTGCCTTGGCTGCAAAGCTGGCAGAAAGCCGTCTGCAGCCTGTGACCTACAGAGAAGCTGGTCCAACTCTGGCCCCTGCCATACAGGTCTGTCTTGCAGGCATTGGCATTGTTCAGCTTACAAGGCCTGGTCATGGTTCCTAATCCAGACATGCACACATGTCCATGCATTCTGTGGTGCACAGGCTGGGCTGTCTGACACGCAAGCTGTGATTGTGCGGTCTTTGTAAAGGGTTGTAGCTTTCCACGCCATTTGGGTCTTCATCTGAAAAACAAAAGGTGCTGCATGTCACATGCCTTGTATGTGATGCAGGTGCAGACTGTGTCTGGAAAGAAACATGGTGTCAGCCCAGATTTCACTTTGGCTCATATGACGCAGCTCATCATGCCACAACATGCAAACTCACTGGGTATCACGTTTGGTGGGCAGGTGTGTCATATCTTTGCTGCTGTTCTGAGCATCGTGCATGCATTTGATGCTGTTCTGCAGCACATCATTGTGCTGAGCATGCATACGTGCTGGCGTTTTTCATTCTGCTGGAAGGCAGCAATTTGCTGATTGTCATTTTTGCTGGTGAGGCAGAACACATGCCCACAAGTTGCGTTGGGCAGGCACGCTCCCTCAAATTTGAAGGGATGAAGGTGTAGGTTAGTGCTGCAACCATGCGCAATGCCCTGGCTCTGTGAAATGTGGTGCCTATCACAGTAGACAAGAAGGTGGGAAGCATTAAGCTTGCACTACAAACAGCATTCTGCACCCTTGGACCACAATACATCTTGTTAGCACCAGGTTGCACAAGCTTGTGACTGGATGCAGGTAATGAGATGGATGGAGCAGTGTGCCTACATTGCAGCCAGCAGGGTTGGGCGAGGGGGCCATCTGCTGACTGGCAGCATGGACAGCATTGTCTTCACCCAGCCCACTCGCGTGGGTGATGTCATGTACATCACTGCTCAGGTGCCCTCATCGCTATCCCTTGCTTTGCATTTTCTTGTCAGGCCTCAAGGTTTTTTCTTGGTTTTCAATATTTTTTTACATTTTAAGTAATGACAAAATATTTGTAATACAATTTTATGGTTCTCTACTATAACCACAAAGAACGGCTTGAAGTGTCCACCGAAAGTCTGCACAGGCGAGGGCGATGCCTGTGTGCGCCCAAAGGGCAGGCATGAACAGCCCTCCCTAACTCAGCCTATGTGCAATGCTTAAAGAGCTGTACTTTGAGAGGGCAAGCCAGGGCATGCCCTTGGCTCGGTAGGGGCCCCATGTGGGTCATGCATCTGGCTTTCCAGGCCCTGTTGAATCCTGTGTGCCAGACTACGCCATTTCATATGTACCAGTGCTGGCACGCTTGAAGCGTTCTGAAATATACATGGATACATTGACAAATGTCACAAGACCTTGTTGCAGCATCCATTGCCAGCTTGAGATGCTGACTGTGTTGTGCAATTGTAACTGTGCTTGCCAGTAGGAGTTAAGTACTGTTTTCAACATCCGTAATCACCCAGCTTTGACATAACACCACCCAAAATACGAGGGTCCATGCTCTCTGCAGAGTGTCTTTCTTCTGTGAGAGTGATGTGGTGCAGTGCAAGTATTCCCTTCTGCAGATGTCATCTGCTGCTGCTATCACACAGACAACAGACCAATCATTGTGCTTGATAGCACAAGTCAAATGTGCTTGACACTGCACTGGTGGTAATATAGATCATTCCATATTATGTGTGTATGCTCAGGTAACAGGCAGTTTCACAAGCTCACACATGTGCTTGACACTGTGCTGATGGTAATACCGTATCATACTGTGTGTGTATGCTCAGGTACTGTATATGTAAATGTAATGTATCATACTGTGTGTGAATACTCAGGTAACAGGCATCTTCACAAGCTCGGCAGAGGTGATGATCTCAGTATGCGGCGAGACCCCAACAGAGCGTGAGGTCTTCTACTGTGGCGACGCGTTTGCAACAGTTGTGTCTGTCAACAGAATTGGCGGCACTGTGGATATCCCTTTCACTCTGGAGCCTGAGACTGGTGCTGAGAAGCAAAGATGCGCTGGCGCTGAAGTCAGAAGGCAAGAGCGCTTGGAGGTCAACCCTCTTGTGAATCCCCAAGCTATGCACAAATGCATGCAGATCAAAAACGGGATGAAAAAAACATATTACAAAAGAGTCACGTCTTGTGATGGGAGGTAGTCTGCCTGAGCATGGCTGCTGTTGATGACTGGCATTGATGCAAGTAGTGTAGTCACGGATGTCATGACTTCCTGCAACTGTCTGTGCAACCGCCTCAGAACAGAAGCCTTGCATGTGATTGGTGCACTCATTGCCAGCTTTGAAATGGCCGTGCAAATAGACTGTGATGTACTGTCCTGCAGTGGTATAATTGCTGTGGCATCACATCATAGTAGCGCCTCTTACTGTAAACACTGTTGCTCTCTCTTGAATGCTGTCCAAGCATGGGTAAACGCCTACTTCCTATGGACTGAATGTTACTGCTGGCCTGCAGATGCGCCGTTCTCTGATGGCTCAGCAGGCAAAGCGCCCTTCTCTTGATGGCTCTATGCAGATACATTCTAACAGCGTTGTCTGAGAGCTGAGTGGCAGGTCATTGCTGTTGTTCAAGTGACACCAACGCCAGGATCTGACGCCAAGCAGGATGCTTGGCTGAGGAAGTACAAAGCTCTTTAAGCCCAATTTTGACTGTGCATTGGAGCCCAGCACTCATGTCAGCACCTGTAATCACACCCACGCAATGAGGAGTGCAGGCCCATCTCCAATTGCCAGCCATGATGGCCGTCATCACTCCATGGCGCGGCACTGTTGATGTCAAAGGGCATGTGACATCGTCTAATGAGTCACCCTCTGCCATCACAACAGCAAAAGCGTCGGGTTTCTGGAGAACAGCAACCTGTCAACTGACTTGACTTCATTGATACGTCCCTGACAAGATGCTCAAGTCACAAACTGGTTCGCAGCCTCTATGGTAACCAGTCAGCTTTACATGTATACATACTGCATCTTTACAACTGTTATTTGCCTATGCCCCAAGGGGCTTGTCATTGTACAAACCCACAGCGTTGCTTATGTGCAGCATCACAGCTTGTATCTGTGCCCATGATGATATCGAATTAATTTCAAGAGGAGATTCGCAGAGTCTGACGTCCATTTGATGGGCTGTTATTGCTGAAAATACACTTACACCTCTCGCAGTGCGCTGTTGCCATATGCGCTATGCCATATGCTCTAAGCTGGCGATTGTTGCAAGAAGGCATCACCGTAGTTATGACGTACAACACAACAAACATTATGATGGTGGGGAATATGATGTAGGACAGGACGTATGTAAAGGCATCAGGGCGACTGCAAAAACGACAAAATGAAAAATATGTACAAAGAAACTGCACTGGGCATAGTACATAAGGAAAAGTCACTTGCATACAAAATAAATTATTGCATGACAGGCACTGCACTGTATGCATTCATGGGGCAGTACGGCAGCTGCAGCAGTCAACTCTCAACATCGAGCTCATCCACCAGTTGCAAAATTTCATCAAAGTTGGGGCGCTTTGATACATCCGAGGACATGCACCGTGTGCCCAGCGCCTGCATCACAATGTCATGCTGCGTTGGGAAAGTGCATCTAGGAAAGTCATGTTGCACACCAACAAACTCACGCCAGTGAGCGTCATAACTCAAGCACACACGGCCATCATATGGCCACAGCTCATAATGAGCATCACAGCATCCACATGCAAGCCTTCCTAGCAGCACACTGAGGCAAGGCAGTTGAGGAACCACTACAACTGTCTTCTCAGACCATTTTGCAGCAGAGTGAGGTTATGTGACATAAGCGCTGTAGTAGCATAGTGCTGTGACACCGTCTGCCCTATTGATCCTGACTCCTCAGCAGAAGTCATGATAATAAGGTGGCAGCTTGCATTGCAAGGTCTTTCCCTCGAGTCAGGCTTTGTCCTGGGGGATACTGTGATGAAAGGCAGCAGTGCAGTGTGTAGTCTGGAGATGCACATCATGGAGCAGGACCATATGATAGATAGTTTTCATGGGCTACAGTACCTGCAGCTGGGCTGGAGTGTGTGCTGGAAACTGCAGCTTCTTCTTGCGCAATGTCAGGTGGAAAATGATTTGCATTGGGTTGAGACCGCTCCAGGGCCGTTGCCCAGTGTACATCTCCCACAGCAGCACCCCAAAGGCGTACACATCAACAGATTTGCTGAGCTTGCCTGCATGAGCATGCCGGTCACACACACAAGGAGTCGCTGCCCACTGTGCATACTTAACCCTTGAGCAAGATCTATACAAAACGGATGAATCAAAGCATGAGTGAATGGATGAATACATGGTTGTGTGAGCCAGTGAGTACTCAGACTGCTTCACAAGATTGCCACAGGATTCATGCTGTGCTATGCTGAGACAGACGCCCACACTTCAGACAAATGCGGAAATACAGATGGACTACAGCTTGAGTGGCAATTAGTAATCTCCAAGACAATCTGCATGGTCTGCTAGCTTATGCAATCTGATGCCGCAATTGTGCAGCCTGTGGTGGCGAAGACTCCTTCAGCAAAACACACACGAGCAATATGTTGAAACACATCATCTTGCATGGCTGAGGGCCACTGTAAAAGCAAACAGGCTGCCAGGAATATCTTTTGATCTTCATCTGACCAGGCATGTTTGCCATACAAATGCCCAGAGTTCTCCTTGGCCTAGGAATATGAGTGATGTCATGCTGTGACATGACATCACAACCCAAGTCAGAGAAAAAGAAAAGGGACGCCTAGCGGCGTCGTAAGACGACGTCGCTAGGCGTTCAATATAGAGAAGCTTGAGATGATCCCATGTTGGGCCCAAGCTTCCCTTGGCCTCACAGCCATTTAAGTGGTAGGTCAGGGGAGGGGGGGGAGGTGGGGGGGGGGGTGGAAGACCTAATTTTGCCCCCGGCGTCCCAAGTCAGATGTGTCAGCTCACCAGTGGTAAGTAGCTCAGGCGGCATGTGTGTGACTGTGCCATAGGTGTTGACATCTATAGGCTCACTGCCCACAGTCCTGCTCAACCCAAAGTCTGCCACCTTGGCGCAGAAGCCACGCTCGTTGACATGGCTGCTGCTGAGCAGGATGTTACCACCGGTGAGGTCCCCGTGCAACAGATTCAGACCATGCAGATATGCTAGCGCAGCAGCAATCTCCAGAGCAGTCGCCCTGAAGTTCACAAAAACATGGTGTTTACATGAGGAGCCTCATTGTGTTTTTGTTTTATCTTTGTTTCTGTCTCCAGAGCAGTCGCCCTGAAGTTCACACAAACATGGTGTTTACATGAAGAGCCTCTTGTTTTGTTTTGATCTTTGTTTCTATCTTCTGAGGAGGCGCCCTGAAGTTCACACAACCATGGTGTTTACATCAAGAGCATCTTCTTGTGTTTTAATCTTCTGAGCAGTCGCCTTGAAGTTCACACAAGCATGGTGTTCAGGGCCTTAGCCTCAGCAGGGGTGTAACTTTGTGCCGCCAACCATCGGGGTGTACAATAGGCAGACCACAAATTCGCTACATGATGTCTACATCAGGAGTGACTTAATTTGGGTTTTACCTTCTGGCTTTCTTTTCCCCTTTTCTGATTGTGTGGTTTTCAGCCTTTGTCAGCAGCTTTGGTGCAGATAGAGTGATGACTTGTCAATCCCGGCGTTGCAGGGAATATGCATGCAATGAGCATACGCAGGCAACTGCTAACAGGGTGCATAACAGTACTGCTGGCTCAAATGTGTGCTAAAACTGTCACAGGTGTAGCTAGAGATGTAATGCATAAGGGCCCATGCCTGCATGCATGGGCCATCTGACGGGCAGTAGCATCTGCAACTGATGCTTGAACACCTGGAGGCTGAATCAAGCCTGACCAACACTTCCATGGGCATGCATGCAGGGCATGCATGCAGGTCATGCAAGCATGAAGGTGTGCATATACACAGCCCAAGCCGATGTCTTGTTTGGTTGTACAATGTATGTTATTGCACCAGCTCTTCTTAACCCCCAAACGTCTGTGTTAGTTCAGACACGTCATTGCCACACCAGAAATCTAAACTCAGAAACGTATGGGGACAGTACAAATGCGTTTCTACGTTGTGGAAATGTTTTAGTCCACCAAAGGCCAATTCACCTGATTGCCTTCATGTTGGGCTTAGTTTGGGCATCCACATGGCCATGCTGGTCGGTGCGGAACCAGCCTTGGTCCACTGCATTCTGCAGGGAGCCCTTGTCACAGTACTCCAGCAGAAGCCATGTCTCAAACAGCTGCTCTTCACTCTTCCCATGTGTGTCGTGCGCATGCACAGGCAGCATTGAGTGTCCTGCATGTGCAGAGTCAGCATTGAATGTCCTGCACATGCAGAGTCAGCATTGCATGCTTGGGATTGATTCCTGTCTGTTCCATCTTGCAGTGCATGCACTCTATGTTGTGCCTCCAATGCCTTGTCTGACTTGTCACCCTTTTATGGTTGCACGCCTGTGAAGGAGGCCTTCACAGACATCTGTATCAGGGAGTGAGGCAATATGTAAGATCTGTCATGGAGCAGTATGTGCAAACAAATGATCAATGAGGGTATGGAAAACCACATAGTCAGACAAGCGCCCTTATTTGACGACGTCATAGATATCCAGAATATCTAGCATTAGCCTTTGCACAGCCATTGTTTGATACTGCTGCGTGTATGCCACATGTGATACAATTGACCCCACCTTGACAGCTGAACCCTTTTGATGTGTGCAAATGGTGCGGGGCACCTAGGCACAGCTCATTAAACAGTCATGACAGCAAAAGCAGATGCAAAGAAGTGCTATATGATGATCTGGGCAGCCTGGTGTAATACTTGGCTTCCCATCATATTGATCCAAAAGGTGTATCTTCTCTCTTTTTCTTTCTGTTTGTCCCTTTGTTCCCTTCTTTTCTTTTCCCTTCTTTTCTGTTCCCTCTTTCTTTTCTTTTCTTTTCTTTTCTTTTCTTTTCTTTTCTTTTCTTTTCTTTTCTTTTCTTTTCTTTTCTTTTCTTTTCTTTTCTTTTCTTTTCTTTTCTTTTCTTTTCTTGCCTTCCTTTTTCCTTTTTCTTTTTCTTTTTCTTCCTTTTCTTCCTGGACATATGGTGATGTGACGGCATGACGTACCTGTACAGGTATGGTGACAGCTCTGAAGGTGTGCACCACATTCAGGTGCGACAGCTGTAGTGTCAGAATGCCCTCCACATTGCCTTGCAGCTGCTGGGGCATGTCTTGGCGCTTAGGCCTCAAAGCACTGAGGTCAGAGGTCTGCCGCTGTACTCTGGGTGAGGGCCGTGCCTTGATGCTGTCGGCGTCCTCCGAACCAGGTAAATGCCCAGCATGCTGAATGATCTGCATTGTCAAACAAATGGTGCAGTCTGCGTGTGCTGTGCACAACAAGTTGCGTGTGCTGTGCACAACAAGTCTGCTCTGGAACAGGTAGGTGCCCAGCATGCTGAATGATCTGCATTGCCAAACAGATTGTGCAGTTTGCGTTTTCTCTCCAAAGCAATGCTGCGGTTGATAGTGCTGCACAACCCAGTACCAGCATCCTGTGGAACAGGTGGGTGCCCAGTATGCTGAATGATCTGCATTGCCAAACAGATTGTGCAGTTTGTGTTTTCTCTCCAAAGCAATGC
>JAABUK010000446.1_pt1 | contig 87185 bp, 103 predicted proteins | sample 5559141 | NCBI WGS metagenome assembly JAABUK01 (sample SAMN10711869, study PRJNA513367) | rock metagenome | isolation source: Antarctica rocks | place: Antarctica: Victoria Land, Pudding Butte nord | collected 2016-01-03
GCACAATAAGGGCAACCTGAACTAAGGCTAATACGGTTCTTTGGAGCTGCCACAAACAAGTGTGATTGACCTTTGGGGCATTTAGAACAGATCCAATGCACCATCTTGTTGCTTCCTGCCGTGATCTTGTCAGGATCAAGACCTGCTCTCTGATTTCTCTCAAAGTCAAACTCCAGCATTGCAGGGTGCTGGCTTTGTGTCAAGCTTGGTCGCCTGTTGATTGTTTGTGATTTCCTGGAGCATTTTGGACACTCGCTCTTGGCTCTGACTTTGCTAAATATCTTGGCTTGCCAGCTGTGACCACACTTTGGGCAGAGCCAATGCCTGCGGATGGAACTGCCTGCAATGACCTGGTCTGCGGTCAGCTCATTCTTGACTGTATCCCAGTATGCTGCAACAGCTGGTGCAACAGTCAAGAGCGAGTTGTGTTGGCACAGATTGTTGTTGGTGCAGAAAGGGCACTGACTATCCTTTCTCTGCCTTTGACTGACGCTGGCTGACCACTCATGCAGAAGCCCACTGGGACATTGGTCACAACTCCACCACACGCGCAGACGACTGCCGCCTGTAACCTGCCTGTCTCCCAGGTGTTGGTTTTTGGCATGATGCCACTGCCTCTGCAACTCTGGTCTCAGTAGGCTGATGTCTGGGCCTGCTGAGGACGGTTGTCTTGTTTGGTTGCAGCAGCACAGTCTAGAGTACCCTGGTGCCAGCACATCCACAGTATGGCTGTTGCACTTAGACTGAGAGGTCGAAGCAGCTTCAAGCCAAAATGGAAGTGCGGTCACCTACCGGATGCCTGCCTGTTATTCCTTAGCGGTGGTACCACTGTGTGAAGAAAAGAACCACGCCCCAGTGCGTATTTCAAGCGTGGACAGTGGGGCCGCCTGCGCACAGGTCTTGACTGAAGGCGCAGAAAACTGATGTCTAATAAACAAAAAGAAAAGTGCACTTGCCTGTTGTTGCGTGGTTGCCAGGCCCAGGTCGCACAACACACTTCCGTAACCATGCTTTTGTATTCGACGTTCCTCGCTACTTGAGTTTCAGAAAGCAAGCGCACGACATTGATGGTGCCGTCGAAAATGTGATTGAACAGAAGCTCCGAAACCAGATAGGCAATCCTTCTCAGTGCGGTTTCAGCCAACAATCAACATGCTGTTGATGAAACAGCTTTGACCTGTGAGTAATTACCCTGTGGAGCACTTGCAGGTGTACGAGCAACTCCAGGCATCTGTTGCCTTGACCGGCTTGCAATTGGGAGTGTCAGTATTGCACTAGTGCACAAGTACTAGTACTTGTACATTCACATTCAGCAAGATTTTGTGTGCTAGCTGCGTTCTCGCTTATTTTGACACAACGCAGTCTTTGTACCAGCCCCAGGTATCTGCCAGGTATCTGCCATTGACTGTATAAGCAAATCACACACACTTGATGCAAGATTAGCAGGTAATGCTTCGAAATAGTCACGTTAGACAAACAAGATCTGTGCTAAGACATGAATAACTTCAAGTCAATAAAAGGCTTTCATCACTGCCCGACCTGGTACGATGTGCCAAATTCAAAATGACATGGCACAAGGTGAATCACATGCACAATGGAGATACTTTGCCACAATGGCACTGTCAAAGCAAATCAGATGAATTTTGCTGGTGGAGCCTAGACCTCTCGCTTACTGCTGCTCGCTTGCTTCGATCTATTTCTGGCTTAGTTCGGCTAGAAGGAGTTTGTTCCCAGGTGTGCCTGCTTGCATCCTTCCAGAAGACCATTTTGCCAGACCTTGACAGGACCTGCTCAGGCCCAACACCATTCCTGGCAGTATCATACTCTGCAGCCAACGCAGGGTACAGCGACTGCAGCGAGTTGCAGATGCAAGCTTTTTTGTTGGCACAATAGGGGCAACCACGATTGCTGCCCATCCGGTGACATGGACGTGCTTCAAACAGGTGTGGCTGGCCTTTGGGACATTTTGTACATATCCAATGCACTCTCTTTTTGCTTCCTGCTGTGATCTTGTCAGGATCAAGACCTGCTCTTCGGTTTCTCTCAAAGTCAAACTCCAGCATTGCAGGGTGTTGGCTCTGTGTCAAGCTTGGTTGTCTGTTCCAGGGTCTATCCGTAATTGAGCACTTGGGACAACCGCTTTGAGAACCAACTTTAGTATAAACCTTGGCTTGCCAGCTATGATTGCACATTGGGCACAGCCAATGCCTGCGGGCATGACTGCATGCCTTGACCTGGTCTGGAGTCAGCCCATTATTGTCTGTGTCCCAGTAGGCTGCCACAGCTGGTGCCACCGTCAACAGGGAGTTGTGCTGGCACAGACTTCTGTTAGTGCAGAAAGGACACTGGCTGTCCATATTCTGCCTTTTATCGACAGTGGTCGACCATTCGTGCGGCAGCCCACATGGGCATTGGTCACAAATCCACCACACGCGCAGATCACTGCTGCTGGTGATCTCCCTGTCTCCCAAATGCTGGTTTTTGGCATGATGCCACTGCCTCTGTAGCTCAGGCCTCAAAAGGCTAATGTCTGGGCCTGCTGAGGCCTGCTGCCGTGTGTCATTGCAACGTAATCTTGGGTGTCCTGGTGCCAAATAAAGTACAGGTTCATTGTCAGCACGGACAGTTTTTAGTCAGATCCACATGAAGATGCAGTGACGCACCGGATGCCTGCTTGTTACGCCTCTGCTGTGGTACCCCTGCTTGAAAGGAGGCACCACGACGCGGTAATCGTTGCAAATGCGGAAGCTTGCACTGCCTGCGACTGGCTTGCCTGACGAACGCAGACGCACTGCCGTGTAGTGTACAGGAAGAACATTGCACTTGCCTGCTGTGGATTGGTTGCCAGATCCATGTCGCGCAGCAACTTCCGTTCGCCATGCTTCCAGAATTGACGTCCCTCACTCCCCAGTTGAGCTCCAATCAGCCAACAAGCGATCACAGAACGCAGGCCAGCGTCACGTGTTGCGCAGCAGCTCCGGAACCACGATGGCGCAGCAGAGCAGTGTGCTCGGTCGTGTGTTGGGGCTCTGTGGCTGGGGGCTTGTCGTTGAGGAGCTTACACACAAGGCATGCACATCAAGGCATGTCAGCGTAGCTCCTCCTGTTCAAGTAGCCTAATATCTGCAGCACGGCACCAAAGTCAGTTGCACACAAGAGTGATGCTTCAGGATTCAGCCTGATAAAAACCGCTTGCTGATCTGGGCAGCATGTATGCCATGACAACATGACTCCATCATTGATGCAGTAGCACATGCCATGCGTTAAGCTGTGCTGTGGTACCAGCAAAAGCTACCAGAACCAGAATGCATGGGCGTAAGTCAGGTCTCAGATCGCATGGAGGCAGTGGATGCTCAGCCTTTGGCAGAGGCGCATCTTGTGTGAGCAGGAACACTCTCAAAGCATGTGCGGTCAGGCACAAACCAAGGTCATCAAGCCAGGGTCTGTGCGTGACTTGCATGAATCGACACACACAAACTGTCTTGTCAGCGGCTATAGCTATGCTGCCCATGCCACATGACCTTAGGGATCACACAGCACAAGGGCACCCAGCCAAGCAAATGGTCAAAGTGTGATTTACACCGCTAGTAGCTGTGTATGATTGCCACAACTAAACAACAGTGCTATGGCTCATGTTACAAAAGCTGCACAAAACACAGTTCAGTTGCTGCTGTCAACAAAGAGAAAACTGGGCAATTTGACACGTACGATGACCATATCAGTGAACCACACAAGCATGATGCAACACCAGGTTCCAGATAAAGTCAGATTCACATCATCAATAAGCCTGCTGCGACAAATAGGAACACAAGTCAAGGTTGACAAGCTGCCGTGAACACAAAGACATCCCCTCTACAAAGGAGCTTCAATCTAAATCAATCACATGCTTGCTGCTTGAGCCTAGATTTGATGGATGCTCTTTTTATTCTAGCCTTTTCTGGGCCAGTGCGCTGAAAAGGAGACTGTTCCATAGTGTGCCCATTTGCATCCTTCCAAAAGACAACTTTGCTAGACCTTGGCAAGACTTGCTCAGGCCCGACACCGTTTTTGGCAGTGTCATACTCTGCAGCTAGCGCAGGGTACAACGACTGCAGTGAATTGCAAATGCAAGCCTTTTTGCTGGCACAATAGGGGCAACCTGCATTGAGGCCGATCCGATTACATGGCCTTGCCATAAACATGTGTGGTCGACCTTGAGGGCAGTTGGTACAGATCCAGTGCACCATCTTGCCACTGCCTGCCGTGATTTTGTCAGGATCAAGGCCTGCTCTTTGATTCCTCTCAAAGTCAAACTCCAGCATTGCAGGGTGCCCGCTCTGTGTCAAACTTGGTTGCTTGTTGACTGAATGTGATTTTCTGGAGCAGTTTGGACATCCACTCTTGTTCCTGACTTTGCCATATGTCGTGGCTTGCCAGCTGTAACCACACTTTGAGCAGAGCCAATGCCTGCGTGTGGAATTGTGTGCCCTGACCTGGTCTGCAGTCAGCCCATTCTTAGCTGTGTCCCAGTAGGCTGCCACAGCTGGGGCCACAGTCATGAGCGAGTTGTGTTGACACAGACTGTTGTTGGTGCAATAAGGGCACTGAGTGTCCATACTCTGCCTGTCTTTGACAGTGGCCAACCATTCATGCGGAAGGCCACACGGGCACTGATCACAACTCCACCACACACGCAGACCGCTGTTGGCTGTGATCTGTCTGTCTCCCAAGAGCTGATTTTTGGCAGGATGCCATTGCCGCTGTAGCTCTGGCCTCAGCAGGCTGATGTCTGGGCCTGCTGAGGCCTGCTGCTCTGTTTGGTTACAGGAGCATAGCCTTGAGTATCCTGGTGCCAGCACATCCACAATTTGAGTGCTGCACTTGGACTAAGAGATCGAAGATAAATTATCCTCGATCAGGTCGATGTGAAAGTGCAGTCACCTACCGGAGGCCTGCCTGGTATTTCTTATCTGTGGTCCCACGCCGTGAAGAAAGGAACCACGCCCCAGCAGGTGTTTCAAGCGTGGAACGTTGGCGCGCCTGCGCACATGTCTTGGGTGACGACGCAGAAGAAGTGCTGTGTAGTGTACAGAAAGTGTACTGCACTTGCCTGTTGTGGCGTGGTTGCCAGGCCCAAGTCGCGCAACACATTTCCGTAGCCATTACTTTGTATCTGACGCCCCTCGCTCGCTGATTGAGTTTCAAAAGCCAGCGCGCGACACCGATGATGGTGTCGAAAATGTGATGCAAACAAATCACGAGCAAATTAAGAAACAGAGGCTCCGAAACCAAAGTGCAAATCGAAGAAGACCTCAAGTCTCAGCCGTCAACTTACAGCGCCCTTGCTGTTGCTCAGACCCGCTTTACTTGTTGCAGCTACCATATATGAAGCACATCCGACCAGCACGAGCTTTGAATTTGTTTGAAAACTATGTTGCTAGAACAAGCTTGCTGTTGAATAGTTGTCACAAGCCTGCAGGCTGTCTGCCTTGTGCCTGCTGCAGATCTTGCTGCTTCTGCCTGACTATCAGCAAATGGTGCCAAACAACGATTTTTGTCGACCTGAGACGCCATGCATGCATATGTGTCAATCTTGTGGCAGCTGCATGTCTTGCTGTGAGCTCTCTGCTGCAAGCAGCTCCACGTGCACTTCCAAACAGATCTCGTGTATGCTCAGATGATGCTTTGAAGCCTGACTTGCAGCCAAAGCAGTAGCAGCCTTGATCCATAGCATGAGATACAAGAATAAGAATGCAATTAGCAATGACCTGGGCATGATTGGCTGACCCAGACTGCTGCATTGACTCTGCCTAGAGTAGGCCATGCATCAGTGAACCTGTGGCTAGGGAGAAATATGAGGCCAGCCAGAAACCGGGTGAGCACCTGCTGTATCTCATCAGTAATGCTCATAAGCTAGCAACAGTTGTACTTGGGGTCGCAAGGTGGAGTCAGGCAAGGTTTTGGAGGAGCTGAACGGGCCTTTTGAACTAGCTTGCTGCTGTGCACGCTCTACAGCCTGGCTGCTGCCTCCTCTACCTGCATGACTCACAGCCTAGAGACATGACACAAGTGTGGCACAACATAGTGAAGACATAAGCAGTTTTCCCCACTCTTCGGGACTGCAACAGTGGTACTGCAACACAGCTGAAGCTAGATGCCATCATATGCAACAGGCTTTGCTGCTTGCATGGACATCTGCAAATGGGTGCCAGACAGATAATTCTTGTTCACCTCCAACTTGATGCGTGCTAGCCCAATTTCATTGTTTGGCAGCTGCATGTTATGCTGAGAGCTGTCTGCTTTCAGCAACAAGCAGTGCCTCAGCCCAGGCAAACATCTCTGCTCAGACATCCCTGGTGGACAGACTGATTGCTAGGCTGCCTGGACCTACAGCATGGCATGAATCCTGTGAACAACCAGGACAATACTCATGCAGGACCGTGCAAGCCACACTGCTACATACAGACTGCCAGACCCCAGCCAGGCCATGTGTATACACACCAGGTATACACATAGTACACACATAGTGCACACATAGTACACACATAGTACACATACCAGGTATACACAAAGTACACACATAGTACACACATAGTACACACATAGTACACATCTCAGGTCTACACATAGTACACACGTAGTACACACACCAGGTAGACACATAGTACACACATAGTACACACGTAGTCCACACATAGTACACACACAGTACACACATAGTACACACATAGTACACATAGTACACATAGTACACATAGTACACATAGTACACATAGTACACATAGTACACATAGTACACAAAGTACACGTAGTACATATAGTACACATACCAGGTATACACATAGTACACATGTAGTACACATAACAGGTATACACATAGTACACACGTAGTACACATACCAGGTATACACATAGTACACATGTAGTACACACATAGTACACACGTAGTACACACATAGTACACACGTAGTACACACATAGTACACATAGTACACACTTAGTACACACATAGTACACACGTAGTACACACATAGTACACACGTAGTACACACATAGTACACACGTAGTACACACATAGTATGTTTTTGGTATGACAGACATGCCCATGAAAGGCCAAAAACCAGGTGAGGACCTGTTGCATATCACTAGCAATGACACCAAGCTAGCAGAGGACGATGATGTACCAGACGCTGAAGCATCAGGCAAAGGCTCGTGAGGTGCTGGACAGGCAAGTTGAATTGCTTGCTGCTGTGCACGCTCTGCAGCCAGAGCACACCAAACTACTGTATCCAACAATTGCTGGACTGGGCGCAGATCTCTGAAGGATCACAGCATTCATTCGATGACTCAACAGAAGCATTTTTTGCCTTGTTGAGACTAAGCAGAAATGCAACACAAGCATGCTTTTCATGCTCACCTTGTTCAGGCATGCTAGCCACTCCAGAGATGATTGTGGAGGCTGCTTCACAATGATGATGACCTGCAGCACCACTTGAGGCCTGAAACCGTTTCACATTTATATGCCTGCATCAGCAGCAGCAATGCAACATGACACAGGTCTACAGTGCAGCTGCAATCTGGTACAAGCAGCCCTGGTAATTTGGTGCACAACCCACCATGAGCAGCCTATGTCAGTAGGACAGCCCATGCAATCAACAGAACAGCCTATTCGGCCTGACATCATCATTATAGGCAGCAAAGTATGCTTTAGCAACAACGCAGGGGAGGTTTCTCACCTGATTTAGCAGCACGGGTGCTCAGAAGAGTAATGCAGCTGCTCTGCAATGATGATGACCTGCAAAGCTGCAACAGAAACGCAGTGACTCGACCAGCTGTGGGATAGCGGTGGCATCATTACAGATTTACCAGCCAAGTGCTCATGCATAGCTAGCCCACCAAGCAGTTCTAGCACTTCGGGCTGCAACTACGGGCAACACTGCAAAGGCAACAAAGCTGCAGGGTGCTGAACAAAACACTAAGGTTCATGTGACAACAACATGCGAGCTGTACCCTGGGCTGCAAGGTTTGAAAACGAGGTTCACAGTGCAGTGTGTGCTGCAGCGTTGACAATTAGGGGGGAGCAGCAAGTCAGTTAGGGGGGGGCAGCTACTCCTGCAATGATATTGCTTGCAGCAGACCATTTGCAGTCTGTACAGTCTGCTGTGTTCCTGTGCAGAAGCTGTATGCAGGCTAAGGCAGCAGACAAACCCTCACCTTCCAAGATGCAGCCCAGGGGGCCTTGTCACCTGAAGGGGAGACTGGCCTGCTGCACAGGAGCCTTGACGTTAGCACTCAGCAGCAAGCCTGCAGCAGTCGCAAATACCACATTAGTTCTTCCTGCACTGGATTCATGAAACGCCTTGACAACAGAGAGCAGTCTCATGAGATATAAAGGATCAACTGAGCTCTCGGATGCTGAGATCATCTGACTGCATGCAGCATAATGCGCATTATGCTGCAAGCATGCAAACTTGGTGAGCACTTGCTCATGACTCTGGGCAGTGCTGGGGGTGTAGGGCGGTGTCAGCATCTTGTGTGGGCAGGAACACTCTGACAGCATGTGCATATGCTGTCAGGGACAAAGTGAGGTCATCAAGCCAGGGTCTGTGCAAGACTCAAATGACTTGACACATGCAAATTGCTCTCTCAGAGGCTATAGCTGTCCTGCCCACGCCACATGACCTTGGGAAGTACACAGCACAGGGGCACCCAGCCAAGCAAATGACTGATGTGTGAGCTTACACTATTACTAGCTGTGTATGCCATTACTATACAGCGGTGCTATTGCTCATGGTAAAAAAGCTGCATACTTAATAACTGGATTGCTGCTGTCAAGCTTGCAAAGAGTACATTGGTCATTTTGATACACAACATGAGTGCAGTGACTAGGTCAGCAGACCACACATGCTTGATGCGACACCAAATATTTCGCAGAGAAACCGAGATGGGTCGGTCATCAACAACCCTGCTGCAACATTTGGAGAACATAAGTCAATGTTGACACTAAACACAAAGACACATTCTCTATAAAGAGATTTCTGTTATAAATCGTATCATGCTTGCTGCTTGAGCCTAGATTTGATGGATGCTCTTTTGCTTCTACTCTTGTCTGGGGCAGTCCGCTAGTAAGGGGACTGTTCCCAACTGTGCCCACTTGCATCCTTCCAGAAGGCCAATTTATTGGACCCCGGCAGAACCTGCCCAGGCCCAACACCATTTTTGGCAGTGTCATACTCTGCAGCCAACGCAGGGTACAACGACTGCAGCGAGTTGCAGATGCAAGCCTTCCTGCTGTCACAGCAGGGGCAACCAGAATTGTTGCCAATCCGGGTAAATGGTTGTGCTACAAACAGATGTGGCTGGCCTCTGGGACATTTTGTACATATCCAGTGCACCATCTTGTTGCTCCCTGCAGTGATCTTGTCAGGGTCAAGACCTGCTCGCCGGTTTCTCTCAAAGTCAAACTCTAGCATTGCAGGGTGCTGGCTCTGGGTCAAACTTGGTTGTCTGTTCCAGGGTCTACTGATGTTTGAGCACTTAGGACAGCCGCTGTGCGTGGCAACTTTGCAGAACGTCCAGGCTTGCCAGCCATGACCACACTCGGGACAGAGCCAATGCCTCCGGGCATGACTGTGTGCCATGACCTGGTCTGGAGTCACCCCATTCTTGGCTGTATCCCAGTAGGCTGCCACAGCTGGGGCCACGGTCAACAGTGAGTTGTGTCGGCACAAACTGTTGTTGGTGCAAAAAGGGCACTGATTGTCCATGCCGTCCCTGTTATTGACGGTGGTCATCCACTCGTGCGGAAGCCCACACGGACACTGATCACATCTCCACCACACACGCAGACCACTGCTGGCCGTGATCCGCTTGTCTCCCAGATGCTGATTTTTGGCATGATGCCACTGCCTCTGCAACTCCGGCCTGAGCAGGCTAATATCTGGACCTGCTGAGGCCGCCTGCTGTGGTTCATCGCAACAGCATAGTTTCCAGTATCCTGGTGCCAAGATGACGCACAGGTTGTTTGTTGTAGTCAGTGGGGAAATTTCTCAGCCGCTTCAATGCCATCCGAAGATGCAATAACGCACCGGTCGGCTGCTTGTTGCTCCTGAGCTTTGGTACCCCATCTTGAAAGGAGGAGCCACGGCGCGGTAGTTGTTGCCGATGCATAAACTTGGATTGCCTGCACACTGGCATTGGCTTACGACGCAGAAAAGCTGCCGTGTGGTGTACAGGAAAAACGTTGCACTTGCCTGCTGTGGAGTGCGGGGCAGACCCATGTCGCGCAGCAAGTTCCCGGAGCCATGCTCAGATCTGACGAGCCTCACTCGCAAAGCGATCACAGAACGCAAGCAAGTGCAGCTCCGGAACCAGACTGATGCAGGGCACTGGACCACATGTAGGCTCAGTCATGTGTTGGGTGTCTGGAGTCTTTTGCTACATTCAAGGCCTGTAGATCAGAATTGATTTTTCAAAAGTCACGCAAACGTGATCTAGGCAGTCAAATATGTGGCATCAAAGACTGACAAAGCACAGTACACTGTATTCTGATTTGCACTCTGACATCAGATGCAAAAGCAGTTGGCTTTGGCTCGCTCATAAATCAAATCATAGCAACGAGCCACCTTTGTAAATATGTGGTAACTTGCTAAAATAGACACTGCAATCACCAGCGCCCATCCACAATCATCACCAATTTGCAGCATCCCCCTCTGCTGCATGCTGGTCTAGGCAAGAGCTTGCCTGGATGAGACAGCAGTACAGTCAGGATGAAATCACCACACCTACACCAGCACCTGAAGCATGCCAAATGCATCTGCTGTAGCACATGCTTGCTGATGTTGTAAGCTTTTGAATCAGGTGAGTGTGTATGTAGATCTGGGTCCAGGCAGCTTGCATGCAAACGCAGAAAGAAGAAGAGGCTTGTTATGGGGTGCAGACAAAGGAAATGGCTGTTCAAACAGGGCATATGCATTGTCAAGCCACATCTGACAGACGTTTACCGTAGCTGAAGAGCCAACATGTCTCTGGATGATGGTTGGTGTGACTGCCAAGCCCTCACGCTGCATGCTTGGCTGCAGGTTCTGTGTCCTGCAATGTATTGAAAGAATGCACCAGGTGTGCAGGACTCGAACGACCAGAATACTGACATAAAGCCAAACACAGTGAGCTGAGTTTATCTTGTGGCTATGAGTGCAGTGGCCTGTGAACAAAGCCATGGGAGTGATGAAACTGACACCTAGGCATCAACAGAATAACATGCACAGCATGGTGTGACAAGCAGGTCTTGTTTTCTGCGTACAGCAGTGCTCAGCTTTGCAGCAGTCTGCTTTGAGTGCAGAAATGCTCTTATTTGCAAGACTGCATGCCATGGTGAATGCACAGTGGTTATAAAACAACAGAGATGTGAGCAGCAACAGCTGCATATTGTGCATTGGTGGCTCAGCCCTATGCAGTGGCTGTCGTGACTGCTTCACCGTACAACACATCGGCTTTTTAAGCAGTGACAATGTCCATGAAGAAAACATGCAGCTTGTATGTACTGTCCTCATGATTGCACATGTAGGTGTGTTGTTACATTTTCCATTCATATGCATACTCGCATATATGTGCATAACTCAGACATACATTGCAAAACATATACAGACAAATATATACATGTGCACGTATGTAAACATATACACATGTCTCTGGAACTGAGACCTGCTGATGCATGCACCACTTTGCATCTTGTCATCAAAGCACAGCCTGACCTACTGTACACAGAAGGATTGAAGCCAACAGGTTCACCAGTCATTGCTGGAGATTGCTGATGTCAGCTTGCCAGATGCGCCCGCTCTACTCCCTCTTCACTGCAGCGTCTGCATCACACGCACAAGGTCAGACACCAATAACCACTGCTATTCTGCTGCATGTGCCATGTCAGGCGGGGCAGGTCATGCCCCATCTACAACTGCAAGCGGGCAGATGTGTACGCTTGTGCATCAGTCCACACTCCTGCTCACTTGCACATTTATGCAAGGTGGACATGACAAGCCGTGCTTTGCTGCGCTGGGCCAAAGTTGCTGTGCTGTGCTGTGCTGCGCTGTGCTGTGCCATGCTGCGCTGTGCTGTGCTGCGCCGTGCTGCGCTGCGCTGCGCTGTGCTGTGCTGTGCTGGGCTGAGCTGTGCAGTGCAGTGCAGTGCAGTGCTGTGCCGTGCCGTGCTGCGTCACAGCATGCCATTATAAATATTTGTACGGAATGCTGGCATGCAGACTAGGGCAATGATATCATACTGGCTGCCTACTGGCTGATCTGGCTTCACCACTGGATGAGCCCCTCTGCAGCTTGTCTGGTACTCTTTTGGCGGCCAGTCTCAGCCTTGGAAGCCCTCTTCCCAGCACAGGGATCAATGATTGATGCTGCAGATGAAAACTTGGTGGTCTGAGCATGTGTGGCAAGCCTCTGGATGGACAGTTGTGCTTGCCAACCATCAGGGTGTCTGCATCAGCAAGAGCATAACCACATCAGATCTGCGCAGTGCAGCACTTGGCTGCTATCAAGGCTCATCATGCTCAAGTCACAGGCAAGGCAAGACATGTTTGTCAAAGGTACTGCAAGGACCATGACTTTTGACGGACTCAAGAAAGAGCAGCTGATGTTAAGCAGCAGCGGTTCATGCGTGATTTTCCACTGAATGTGAAATTGGTCCTATACTGAAAGCTGTGCAGTGCAGTCACTCATGTGTTGCAATACATCTGCTTCGTACTCACCATTTGCAGGGCAGGTGATGATGTGGAGCAGCAGCCACACATGACTACCTTGTTGTGCTGGTCAGCAGCATCAGGAGCATCATGCCAGGATGACCCTCCTCAGCTGAGGTCAGGGGACCTAAAAGATCACTCCTACATGTCAGCATCTGGGCATTGTGATATGTTCCTTGTCCATCTGAGCTGCTGCTGGGTCTCTCTTGCATGTGAGAGTGTGCTTCCTTGCAACCCCCATGACATGAAACAGGGTTTAATCAACATACAGGCAAGGACGCAGATGCGACAGCTGCGAGCAATCATGACAGTTCATCTAAGCATTATACAGGAAGGGCGCTCAGCTGCTGAACAGAGTCCAGTCAGTAATGTTTGACAAAGCAAGCCTGCAATGCATCTGGTACAACAGTCATGGCAGATGCTGTTCACTGACCTGTGACACAGCGGCTGTTCAGCATCAGGCGCGTCCAGCTGTTGGAAGACCAAGTGGTGGGCAACAAGTCTCAGGGCTGATGCTTGCATGAGCAGGGCGGTTCTGCTTCTACAAGCCTTGGAGTCAACCATGCCATGGAGTGAAAGTGTATCAAATAGCTTGAGACGCCTTGATGGAACCTGAAAAGCTATGCACAGCATCAGCATGCAAACAGAGCCAGAGCCATCACATGTACAGCTTTTAACATGAATTTAGAAAAGCTTGTGGCAACTGCTCTGTCAATGCGCTGTAAAACCCCTCAAGGATAAATGCAGCACAAAATTGCATGGCTCAATGACAAAAGCCAACAAGGCCCAACACCAATTTAAAGAGAGAAAACATAAAACCACAGTGTTTATACATTGACTGGACTGTCTGTCCTAGGACAACTGTAACTTTGAGTCATTTGCAACAAGAGTCTGTCATCACTGACTTCCCTGTTAAAACGCATCAAGTTCAACATGACAATGGCACAAGGTGAAACACATACACAAGGGAGACACATTGCCACAAAGGCACAGTCAAAGCAAGTCAGATCAGGCTTGCTGCTTGAGCCTAGATCTCTGGCTGACTGCCGCTCGCTTGATTCTATCCTTTTCAGGCTTAGTTCGGCGGAAAGGAGTTTGTTCCCAGGTGTGCCCGCTTGCATCCTTCCAGAAGGCCATTTTGCTGGACCTTGGCAAAACCTGCTCAGGCCCAACACCATTCCTGGCAGTGTCATACTCTGCAGCTAGCGCAGGGTACAAAGACTGCAGCGAGTTGCAGATGCAAGCCTTCTTGCTGGCACAGTAAGGGCAACCATTGTTGTTGCCAAGCCGGTTTTGTGGACTAGCCACAAATAAGTGAGCTTGGCCTTTAGGGCATTTGTTACACTTCCAGTGCACCATCTTCTTGCTTCCTGCTGTGATCTTGTCAGGATCAAGGCCTGCTCTCCTGTTCCTCTCAAAATCAAACTCCGTCATTGCAGGGTGCTTGCTCTGTGTCAAGCTTGGTTGCCTGTTGACTGTTTGTGCCTTCCTTGAGCACTTTGGACACTCGCTCCGGCTTCTGACTTTGCTAAATATCTTGGCTTGCCAACTGCGACCACACTTTGGGCAGAGCCAATGCCTGCGGGTGGTACTGCCTGCAATGACCTGGTCTGCAGTCAGCCCATTCTTGGCTGTGTCCCAGTAGGCTGCCACAGCTGGGGCCACAGTCATGAGCGAGTTGTGTACGCACAGACTGTTGTTGGTGCAATAAGGGCACTGAGTGTCCATACTCTGCCTGTCTTTGACAGTGGCCAACCACTCATGCAAGCGCCCGCTTGGACACTGGTCACAAGTCCACCACACGTGCAGACCACTGCCGGTTGTGATCTGCCTGTCTCCCAGGTGCTGATTCTTGGCAGGATGCCACTGCCTCTGTAACTCTGGTCTCAGTAGGCTGATGTCTGGGCCTGCTGAGGAAGGCTGTCTTGTTAAGTTGCAGCAGCACAGTCTTGAGTACCCTGGTGCCAGCACATCCACAATTCGGCTGTTGCACTTTGACAGAGAGTTTGAAGCTGCTGATAGCAAAAGTGGAAAGTACAGTCACATACCAAATGCCTGCCTGTTGTTCCTGAGCTGTGGTGACTGTCCGTGCAGGATGGACGCATGCCTCAGCGCGTGGGGCAAACGTGGAAAGCTGAAGTGCCTGCGCACAAGTCACTGTCTGAGTGAACTTCTGTCTAGTTTACAGAAAGCCAAGTGTACGTGCCTGCTGTGGCGTGGTTGCCGGACCCAGGTGGCGCAGCACACTTCCGTAGCCATCTGTTTGAGTTCGAGGTTGTCCGCTCGCGGTTTGAGCTTCACTGACAGAACGCCCATCGACGCGAAACTGTGAAGCAGAGGCTCCGAAACCAACAGGTTATAGTGTTGTCTTTTTCTAAAATGCAGTCTCGGCCAACAACTGGTAGTCCCCTTGCTGTTGGTGAACAAGCTTTAACCAGGTCCTGCAGTAGCTACCTTATGCAGCACTTGCAATTAGCAACCCTTGAGTTTGGGCAACGCCAAACAACTGTTGCCTTGACAAGCTTGCAATTGCCGCAAGTGCTATTGAGTGAGCGTCAGTCTTTCACTTACAGTCGGAAAACAGTTTGTCTGCTATCCTATGGTTCAGCCCCAAATTAGAATATCTGTCAACAATCGACCCTTCGCTCTTGTCTTGTTTCTTTCGGCGCACGCAGAGCTTTGGCATTCTGTTCATGCACATATACATATGCTACTTGAATTTTTGGATGAGGCACAGCTTTGGCTCTCAAACTTGGTCACAGAAGGTGAACGACTGTGGTACTTGACTGGGGTGTGCTGACTGTGGATGGGAACGCACCACTGTATATATGCATGTCCAGCAAGGCAGATCAGTCCAAGCAGCATCACCTGTATAGGTACACCCCTCATGTAGCTACTTGATGTGTGTACGAACGCAAGTATAGCAACCAACATGCGTTTGTAACAAGGGGGGTGTGTGTGTCTCTCTCTCTGTATACAGCTTGCATGCAGGTGCAAACAAGCGTACTACCATCATCATTGTGGGCAAGCAGTACTGCACAACTGTCTCTGGCTCAGAGCATTTTCAGACCTTGTCTGGCAAATGCTCCCCTCAGCCAGGGAGACAGGTGCAAGTATCCAGTACACACAGGTGTAAAGCCATCATGCCGCATTTGACTGCGGCCTGAAAGTCTTATTCTGGGAACAGCATAGCTATATGTAGAGCACCAGCTGTAGTGAAGTCAAGAAACCCAAGAGGCTTCGACATGAGATGAGCTGACTGCTCTGGCGGCTGTCAGCTCATCAGCATCTTTCAGTCTACAAAGGAAATAACCAAATGAAGCTGGTAGCTACTCAAGTGTTGACATGCATATGCAGCTTGAGTGTAGTTGTTGAAATCAGTGCAGCTGCACATTTACAATCCAATTTAGCATGCTGGCTCTAAATCAATGTGCATGCTCAGAGTCGAACAGGCACCAGGCATGCTGGCATACAGTCAAACGGCAACACATGTATGTATGTGTGCATGCGACAAATGTGTAACTGTGTGCACACATGTTTACATTTGTGCTGAAGTCACATTCCAGTGGGAGCTGCAGCACAGGACAGAGTGTCTCTCTGAAGCTGAGCCTTGCCATATGCATGCATCGATATCGCATTGCATGTTATGTATATTGATATCATGATCTGCTGTACAGACAGATTGAGGCTGAGAGGCTGACCAGTGATAGCTGATCATATCTTCCCAGATGCTTCCATTCCACTCGTCCTCATTTCACCTCATCCCTCTGTTATATGCATAAGAGCTGTCAAAGCATCCCTACAAACACCATACAAGCTTTCTCAGAGACAAATCACAAGCAAGCTTGATCTGGAGCAAGCATCTTCCGGGGCCAGTTGCCAGCTGGCGAGCAGGCAAGCAGGCAATGCTAATTATCAGGTATGCAGTTGAGAATTTGTGCAAGAGTCCATACTGCTGTACGGTTGCACAATTGCAACTGCTTGAGCAGGCTATGTTATGGTGTGCAAAAGTGCGCCATAGGTGCTATTCTGTGCTGTGCTGTGCTATTAGCGCCGTGCTGCGCTGTGCTGTGCCGTGCTATTATGTGTCGTGCTGTGCCATGAGGCGCTGTGCTGTGCCGTGCCATGCTGTGCTGTGCAGTGCCTTGCTGTGCTGTATGGTGAGGTGCTGTTGCACAGCATGCTCCGCCATTACATGATACTCTGAGCAGCACATCATTTGTGCATGAAATGTACCTTTGCCGGCAAACAGACTAGGGCAAACGATATCCTGGCTGTCTGCTGGCTGACCTGGCTTTATCACTGGATGCGTTCTCTGCACCTCATCTGTTGCTCTTCTGGCTGCCAGTCTTAGGCTTGGAAGCCCTCTTCCTTGCATGGGAATGAACAGTTGCTGCTGCAGATAGAGGACTGATTGTACGTGTGTGTGTGGCAGGCATCTGACCAGGCAGTTGTACTTGCATGGGAACCTGTATCAGCAAGGCTGTGCTCCAGCACCACGAGCAGATAGGTATCGTTGACAGGAGTTGCATGTGAGCATGTGCTGCCTTGCCACAAAGCTTGGTTAGTCACACAAGATCTGCGCACTGTAGAACTTGGCTCCTTTTGAATGCTGAGCTCACCACTCAAACACAGCTGAAGTTGCAATTTCAGCTGCCTTTGCATGAGTAATCACATATAATGCTTAACAGGCTTGAGGAAAGTGGTTAATTTTACATAGAACGGCATGCATTTCAGCCTTTCTGCTCCTCTACCTTACTCCATAGTTTGCTGTGAGTTGTCTGCTGAGCGGCAAGCAGTGCCTCAGACCAGGCAAATACTCAGTCATGGAGACTGCTTGAGACTGATATGGTGCCCTGACCTGGGCATGGCATACAGCAATCCAAATGTCTGCTTGCATGGATGAAGGTGATCAAAACCTCATTCAAGCAAGACTGTGCCACCCACACTGCTCATTGATCCTGCCAAGGTATTGTGGGTAGGGATGTTGCAATCAGAGGCCAGCCAGTGACCACAGGTAGACTTGCTGCATGTCACCAGTAATGCTAGTAAGCTAGCAAATGAGCATGATGTACCTGAGCTTGAGGGACTTGAGTCACCAGTTGCAGGTCTGGGAGGAGCCTGGCGGGCCATTTGAGTGGTTGGCGCTGAGCATGCTTTGCAGGCAGAGCACCCCTGGCTGCTGCTTTCACTTGCAAGCCTTGACATCAAGCACATGGAAGGCTGTGGGACTGTATGCAGCAATGGCTACATCCATGTTGCAAAGCAATGATGCAAGCAAGGTGCAATGTCAGAGGCAGCAGAATGCATACCAAAAAAATGGGCACACCAGGGCTGCAGCATTGCTTGGCTTGGCTCCATTTGCACCAGCAAATGACATCCATGTATCTCATGCCAAGGCTCAAGCAAGGTGAGACATCTTTGTCAAAGCTGTTGCAAGGGCCATGACAATACATGGTTTTAAGGAGAGAGTAACTGATTTTTGACTGTAGCAATGTATGAGTGTTATACAGCATGATGCCGACTGTGTGGATGGGCATACATTGAAACCTTCATACAGAACAAAGATGACGTGCAGTGCAAGCACTGTTGTGTTGCACAGCTGGGGCCACAGTCAACAATGAGTTGTGTTGGCACAGACTATTGTTGGTGCAGTAAGGGCAATGATAATCCATATTCTGCCTGTGGTTGACAGTGGCCAACCATTCATGCGGCAGCCCACATGGGCACTGGTCACAGCTCCACCATACCCTCAGATTACAGCCAGTAGTGATCCGCCTGTCTCCTAAGTGCTGATTTTTGGCAGGATGCCACCGCTTCTGCAGCTCTGGCCTCAGGAGGCTGATGTCGGGGCCTGCTGAGGGCAGTTTGCCCTCTTTGCTTGCAGCGGCACAGTCTCGAGTAACCTGGTGCCAGCGCATCCACAGTTCGGTTGATGCACTTAAAGAGAGAGACTAAAGCCGCTTCAAATCAAAAAGGAGATGCAGTCACATACCAGACGCCTGCTTTTTGTTCCTTCGAGGTGGTACCAAACCACAAAATGAGGAACCCCGAACTAGCGCTTGCTGCAACCGCGGCAGTTGGGATTGCCTGTATGCAGGTTATGGCTGACGACGCAGACGAGATGTAATTCTTGAAGACTTTTGCGCTTACCTGCTGTGGGATGAGTGCCAAACCCAGCTCGCGCAGCACATGCCTTTAGCCATGCTCTCAACCTCGCCGTCTTTCACTTGCGACGTGAGTATCAAACATCCTGACAGCGACCAAAGCGTAAGCCAGGAGAGTGCGGAGAGCGCGGAGCGTCAGCTCCGGAACCACGCTGATGCTCAGGGCCGAAGGCCGGTCGGGGGCCACCCCCCCAAAACGGCTTAATGCCAAATTTTAAGGGGGCTTCGCCCCCTTCAAAATTTAGCGCCCAAGCGGGAAGCCCCTTGACTGACAGAGTCGGCTGCTGACTTTGCGGGCACACCGTCTAAGCGCTTTTGACCGCTACTACACTTGCACCAACCATGTGCAAAGCTACTTGCACAATTGTGCATGACAAGCATGCCAAAAAGCACGAACAACGTGCTCACCAAGTACGCACTGGAGATAAAGGACGCATGCTCTATAGAGATTATGCCAGCCTTTAATCACCTTACTGGAGATGACAATGATGTAGGCACATCATGTAGCCCTACAGGCTGCACTTGGCTTAAATTAGATGACATGTGATCCCATCCTTTTTGTCAACGTCGTGTTGAAGTAACATTGCAGCTTAAACAACATCGTTTCAGCAAGCTCTGTCAAGCCATTGCGAGTCTTGAACCAACCCCCCTCAACGTACGCATAGCAGGGAAACCCTTGCAAAATGGAAATACAAAAAAAATGTGGGGGGCGTAGCGCCCACAAAAATTTCCGTCCGATGGGGGCGGCCCCGCGAAATCCGGAGGCCCTGTCGTGCCCTGCTGATGCTGAGCACTGGACCACAGTCATGTGTTGAGAGTCCCTGGGCTGGGATCTTTCGCAAAGGAGCTCACATACAAGGCTTGCAAATCAGAGTGATTTTCAAAAAAGTCCTGTAAACGTGGTCTATGATGTGAGGCATCAACTCTGACAAAGCACAACATATGGTACTCTGATTTGAGCTCTGCATCAGACGCTGGAAAAGCAGTTGGCATATGCTTTGGCTAGCTCATCAATCAGAACATGACAGGGTGTTGAGATGTACCAACAACACACACTGCAATCACCAGCGGCCATCCACAGTCACTACCAATTTACAACATTGTCTTTGCTGCATGCTGGTCTAGGCAAGAGCTTGGCCGGACGAGACAGCTCTTCCACAAGTGCAAGCAGGATGAAATGGCCACACCTGCACCAGCACCCGGAGCATTTAGATACACCTGCTGCAGCACATACTTGTCAATACTGTAAAAAACTAAACAAGGTGTGTGCGTATGTGGATCTAGGGCCAGACAGCTTGCATGCAAAGGCAGACAGAAGAAGACGCTTGCCATGGGGCGCAGGCCAAGGAAATGGCTGCTCAGACAGGCATTGTTCAGTTTACATCTAACAGATGCTCACCTTAGCCAGAGAGACAACATGTCTCTGCATGATGGTTGGCGTGACTGCCAAGCCCTCACACTGCATGCTTGCCTGCAAAATCAGTGTCCTGCAGGGTATTGATAGAGTGCACCAGCTGTGCTGGATCCAAAGGACCAGACTTGTGAGAATGGGGGGGCAAACGCAGTGAGCTGAGTGCATCCTGTGACGATTAGGCCAGTGGCATCCACCTACAAGCAAACGCATGAAAATGCTACAGCTGACAGCTAGGGATCAACGAAATCATAATGAGCACAGCATGGTGTGACAGGCAGAGCTTGTTTCCTGCGCAAAGCAATGCTCAGCTGCAAACGCAGTGCAGCAGTCTGCTTTGAGTGCACAAATGTCTTAACCTGAAAAACTGTATGACACAGTGAATACACAGTACTGGCATATCAACAGACTTGTGAACAGCAGCTGCATGTTCTGTGGTTATGACCAAGCCCTATGCAGCTGCTTCATTGCATTGCACGCATCTGCTCCCTCAGAGCAATAGTGTTCATGTACGACACATGCAGCTTGCATGTATTAACTTCAATGTTGCACATATACGTGTCTTGTTATACTTGTTGCTGAGGATGTCTGATCACACGTTTGTATATTCATACACAAGTGTGCAAAGCACTGCCGCTAAATTTGCTCTCTACATGTGAGGTATAGCATGACATGTGTCTATGCGGCGGAACCCTTCTGTGGGCATGCATCACTTTTGCATCCTGCCAGGAAAGTGACCTACTGTACACAAGGAATGGGGCCAACAGGATTACCAGTGGTTGCTGGTACCAGCTTGCCAGATAGCTATACCAGACATCAACGCGCCCGCTTCATTCATTTTCATCGCAGCGTCTGCAAATTGGACACCAATCACGGATGCAATTTTGCTTCGACATGCTTCTAAGACACAGACTGCAAGCAAACTAGAGTTGTTACAAAGCATGCATGGGCCAAAGTGGAAACAAATTCAGGCGGGCAGGTCATGCCCGATATGCAACTGCAAGCAGTCATCTGTCTATGCTGGTGCAACAGTCAACATTGCTGCTCAAGTGCACAAATATGCAAAATGGACGTGCCACGTCATGCTTTGCCGTGCTGGGCCAACTGTCCTGTGCTGTGTTGTGCTGTGCTGTGCTGTGCTGTGCTGTGCTGTGCTGTGCTGTGCTGTGCTGTGACGTGCCAGTGGATGTCATGCTGTGAAGCAAGCAGACTGGCGCAAAGTGAGTATCAATTTTGCCTACTGCCTTACGTAAGTACACTGGATGAGTCTCCTGCAGCTCACCTGGCTGCTGGCTTTGGGAACCCCCCTTCCCAGCAATGGCACCAACAGCACCATGGCTCCTGTGGCCCTAGGTCAGCTGGAGGATCATCCCTGCATGTCAGCAGCACCTGAGTTGTTAAGTCTGGAGCACCCTGCAGATAGAAGCGTGCTTCTTCAGGACTCAACTTAACATGCAACACCTGCTGATTTGAGCAGCATAGAGGGGGAAGCATCAAGCTCTCAGTCAGCCACTCTTTTGATGCCACCTGCTCTGCTTTTTGGCAAGGTCGAGCACCAAAATATGACTTTCCATAACGCGCAGTCAAAGCTATTTCTCAACTCTGACCAAAGCCAGGAGGACCATGTTGCTGATTTGGGCAGTGGTGGCAAGCCTAGCCGCTCATCCATCAATCCAATGTAACAGCTCTGCTTTTCAAGACAATTGAGCACAAGAGCATGGCAATCCAGCTTGAGCTGCAGTGCAGAGCAGGCGTACCTGGTGCACCTGGATAGGCAGACATGCTACTTCAGGTGTAGGCATGGTAGGAGCTAGACAGACAGTAGGATGACTGTAGTTGTCCCAGCTCTGCAACCAAAGCATGCCGCTGAATGCTGTCCAGACAACCTGCATGACCCAACAACAACAACGTCTAATGACAGCAGAATGAATGAGTGTCAAGCAGGTCTCACAATATGGGGACAATGGCACACTGCATGAGCAGCCTTGTTGCAAACTGCAATTGCAATAACTGGGCACAACCAGACAGCGTGTGCTTGTATCACTAGAGCAGAGCCCAAGTCAAGAATGCAAACCTTGTGTGGCTAGATGACTCACACTAGCTGACAAGTGCAGCCCGCAGTCATGTGTACCGCTCATGCTGAAATGGCCCATGGGGTTGCTGGCTTGGGAAGTCCTTCAAGCACATCCATAGACCACAAGCCTCAACATAAAAAAGCAAACAATGCATGCCTGTACACGCACCCTCTGCTGAAATGACCCATGCTGAATGATGCATATCTGTACACACACCCTCTTTAGCTCAGGGTCACATGGTCCAGCATGATTTATATTTCAACCACAGTCAGAGCTGTGAGCGTGCATTCTGTGTGCAATGATTGTGTCACAAAAAAACACATAGTGGATCCACATACAGTAAAAATTCGACTACAATAGATAGAGTGAAAAAGGATTGAGAACAGCTTGTTGAGACAGACAAAAAGACAAGGTAACATGGAGGCTGCTGTGCCAAAGCTCCTTGTAACCAAAACAGCAACTTGTGTAGGCTCAGCATGTAGACACAGACACCATCATCAAGGCACCTTCAAAGCAAGTCAGAGCACGACTGCTGCTCAAGCCTAGACTTGATAGCTGCTCTTTTGACCCTTTTTTGGCTTGGCTCAGTGCGATGAAAAGGAGACTGTTCCCAGTTGTGCCCACTTGCATCCGTCCAGAAGGCCATTTTGTGAGACCTTGGCAGGACCTGCTCAGGCCCAACACCATTCCTTGCAGTGTCATACTCTGCGGCTAGCGCAGGGTACAATGACTGCAGCGAGTTGCATATGCAAGCCTTTTTGCTGGCACAACAGGGGCAACCAGTGTTGCCGCCAAGCCGATCCTGTGGTCGTGCCACAAAGAGGTGTGGTCGGCCTTTGGGGCATTTGGTACAGATCCAGTGCACCATCTTAGCGCTGCCTGCTGTGATCTTGTCAGGATCAAGACCTGCTCTGCGGTTCCTCTCAAAGTCAAACTCCAGCATTGCAGGGTGCTGGCTCTGGGTCAAAGTCGGTTGTCTTTTCCATGACTTACTTTTGTTCATGCACATAGGACACCCAGTCTTCTCCCTGACTTTGCCTTCCACTACGGCTTGCCAGCTGTGACCACATTTTGAGCAGAGCCAATGCCTGCGGACATGATTGCGAGCCGTGACCTGGTCTGGAGTCACCACATTCTTGGCTGTGTCCCAGTAGGCTGCCACAGCTGGGGCCACGGTCAACAGCGAGTTGTGTTGGCACAGACTGTTGTTGGTGCAGTAAGGGCATTGGCTGTCCATATCCTGCCTGGCACCGACAGTGGTGGCCCATTCATGTGGAAGGCCACATGGACACTGATCACAACTCCACCACACACGCAAACTGCTGCTGGCTGTGATCTGCCTGCCCCCCAAGTGCTGGTTTTTGGCATCATGCCACTGCCTCTACATTTCTGGCCTGAGCAGGCTGACGTCTGGAGCAGCAGGCCTCAGAAGGCCTGCTGCTCTGTTTGGTCGCAGCAGCACAGCCCTGAGTATCCTGGTGCACATACACAGTTCAGCTGATGCACTTAAGACTGAGACTTACACTTGAAGCTGCTTGTGCAGTCACATACCAATTGACTGCCTGTTGTTCCTTAGTTGTGACTCCTTTCCGTGAACAACGTAACCACGCCCCAACGCGTGTTGCAAACGCGGACACTTGGACTGCCTGCGTACAGATATTGGCTGACGACGCAGAAGAGCTGATGTTGTGTGTACAGAAAGAAAACAGCACTTGCCTGTTTTGGCGTGGTTGCCAGACCCAGGTAGCGCAGCATACTGTCGTAATCATACTATCCAGGCCGATGTCCCATGCTTTTTGAGCTTCAGTGACAAAAAGCAGTGCGCAAAAGACAGACGCTCCGAAACCAGACTCGGCAATTTTCTTCTTCTCGTTCCAGGGGTCTCAAACAGTGACTTGCTGAAGCATTCTAGTCTTTTCTGTCTCTTCGTGCAACAGCCTTGAATTGTTGCAGCTGCCCTGAAGGCGAAAATGTTGGAGCACTTAAAGAGCTGTTGTACCAGCGCTGCTGGCAGTTCCAGACATATGTTGCTTGAACAAGCTTGCAATATATATACATAGTGCAATGCATGGGGTAAGCACTTCTCTTGTTACAGTTGCACAGCCAACATGATTATGTCTCCTGTCACTTATATTGCAACAACAAAGCAGTCTATGTAGTCAGCATGGCAAGTGCAGCACAGCATGTGCTGTAAATTCTTCTTCTGTAGCAGCAGCCTCTGCTTCTGGTGCTGCCGCTTCTTCTCTAGCTGCTGCCGTTGCTGCTGCCTCTAGCCTATTCTCGTGTGATATTACCGTGTCATGAGCTACTGTCAGTCTGTCCTACACTGTCGTAGCTTCAGGATGGTGCTCAGCTGCAACCTGCAGCAGCTGGAAAGACCCAGTGAAGCCTGAGTCAACAACAATATTCAGCAGCAACAACTCTCATCAGTAGCAACGTTCAACGTCAATGTTCAGCAACACCATTTGGAAAGCAGTCAGGCTAGAGACTTGCCTTGCACATGTTGCCAAACAAGTTTGAGAACATGAGGGTGAAGTCCTACCTGGGTCAGTTACTCGCTGTCACTCCCAACAAGTGAGATCCTTCGAGACTTCTGGGTATGGGTCTGCCCTGTAGAGCACCCCCCTGCGTCCCTGCCACGCTTGGCACCTTTGCCTGATGGTCCATCTTTGCTGACATCCACCTGAGCAGTCACAGCCAATGCATCAAAGGCTTCCTTTTGCTTTCTGGCACAGCATGTAGACATGTTCAGGGGGCATTCCTGGGACGTCAGATATAGATCTTGCCTGTGCATGTAGATGAGGCTAGCATACTCACTGGGGTATTCAGCAGGTGGCGATTGTGATACTTGAATGTCTGCATTAGGCATATACTGAGCATATGTCTGGGAGGAATGCAAAGGCTTAACACAAGAGCCAATGCCACCTCATGGGGTAGGGCCTTAGCCTCAGCGGGATTCGTTAATATATGCTGGCAACCCATTGGGGTATGCCTTGTACAATAGGCCTACCAAGACTACAGCAATGCAAAGGCTTATGATGCTTTACCTGCGATGGCTTTGCTGCCTGCAAGGATGACAGCACTGCCTGAGCAGCTGCCAAGCGCTCTTTTGCCAACATGGTTGGCTTCGGATTGAGTCCATTGATTGGTTTCTGCCAACAAAATGCTGGCCTCTGAAAGCAATGACAAGGGCATGGCTCAAATGTTTGACTCTCAAGTGGATAAGCTATCAAGATTTACTACATTAACCAAAAACATGTAGTGACTAGCCATGACAGAAGTGACTGCATGATGAGCAAATTCTACAGCGTGACCTGTATGATTCTACAGACCGCTAAGGGTGTAGGGACATGATAGTTGACTGTGCTTTGATTGCACAAGACAGAGCGTCAGTCACAAATGGCAAGACAGGAGTTTGAAAGCGAGAGATGCTTGTAAATACTTGCTTGCAATGGGCAAACCCTGGTGAAAATGAGTGGCAATGACAGTAATGTGAGCCTCAAAGGCCAAAAACCCAACTTCTGTACATTGAGCGCATGTGAAACACAGCCCAGGATGCTGCGAAGCTTTTTTGGCATGGACAGCAGGTCAATGGAGCAAACTGACCTGTGATGGCTCTGCTGCCTGTCCTGCCGGGTTGATAGCCTGCTCAGCGGCTATGCATGCAGCTTTCAATGCTTTGTTCCGGAGCTTTTTTGCCACCACTCCCTTTTTAGAGTGCGTTGGAGGCCCATCATGCTGCAGCACGAATCAGAAGAGGTACACCATGTGAAAGACAACTCAACCCAGCTAAATCTGACTGAACGGGCTCATGTCCAATCATGCAACATGTATATGGAGCCTTCCTTTTCATGACGCTATGCCGTTTGCTTGGTGTTTTGAGCTCACAATCATGACTAATTGCACCAACATTACATCACCAAACATTTGTTTCATCATGTCTTGCATGTAGGCCTTGGATTGTGCCCTCAATGCTAGGCTTGTAGCAACTGTAACCTGAGTGTCAGTTGAGATGGGCAGCACATGTGCCTAGCAGCTGTCCCATCTACATTTGAGACAAGCAATATGAGGCATTAATGTCTATCACCTCTCGTACCACCGGTGCAACCCAGTCAGGCCCCCTAGCGGCAGCCTTCTGTTGCCGTTTTCTGTCTGATCGTTTTTGACTCTTTGTCCGCTCGGACGCAGGCTCGCTGATGGCAGCGCCAGCTGTGCTGTCAGATACCTGCAAACAGCACCAAGCACAAGCTGCATACTGGATGTGTGACGGATGTACTGCAGCACTCTGTTTGATGCAGGGGTGTAGGAAATCAAGCATATACTTTGCCGCCAGCACATACAACTGCAGTAAGCTCTGAAGGTGCGACAGCATCGGTCGTGCATCGAAGGAGCAGCATGCTTGACCACTGGCGCATGTGGGTACAGTCACACTGACCATTTTATGTTCTGATTGACTCCAATGTATATGGCAGGCAGCCACAGGCCCCTGCAACATAGAAAGCAGAGATGTGAAGGTGCCAGGCTTGGACCCTCGTTATCCAAAAGCAGACGATCAAGGCAGCAACGGGGAACAACCACACAGGTACCCACCGGGAAAAAGTATCTCTACACCACTTTCAATGTCGCTACAATGCTCGCTACAAACGCTCCTGTTCTGTCACGTCCAGGGCCGCCTGGTCGGGATCGAGGTCAAGCTTGCACTCTATGCTGGGAGACTCACTTGTGTGCCAAATCGGTCTCGATTGACAATGAAGGCAATCTATGTGCCTACGTGCAGGCCGCTGGATATTGCAATTTTGCCACAGTGTCTTCGCAGAGGGGAAATGGGAGAGAGAGAGCTGTACGGTTCTTGCAGAGCTGGGGTGCTGAAGAAGAAGAAGAAGAAGAAGAAATATTTTACTGAATAGCCAAGCTGTCATGGTCTTCATGCATGACATATGTAGACACTGGTAGGCTTTTGCCACTGGCGCAGCAGGTGCCTAGAGAGCAACGTCATTGTATTTTTTGCGCTTCTGGTTCAGCAGAGGATGAACATCATTTCGTATTTGATTGTCCGGCATATTGTGCCATCAGGAACAAGTTTACAAACATACTTTGGGGCCCAGCCCCCACACTGTCTTCCTTTTTTACTCTACATGTTCGCAAAGTTATAGCTAGGTTTTTGAGGGAATGTTTTGAACATAGGAACACACTGGGTGCAACACAAACTGGACATAGCCTTTAGTGTTAGCTTAGAGTGTGTCAGGTGTGAACGTGATGTTTTCATAAATGCTTAGAACAATTGGATATTTTGTTTGACATTTTCAGACTACTGGTCCTCTGGTCATGGTTGGCCCCAAGACCTTAACATCTAATGAATGAATGAATGAATGAATGAATGAATGAACGAACAAGTTTTTCCTGTACTAAAACGCCAGTCATCTCCATTTCGGGACCCAATATAATCCCGGAGTCAAAATTCAATTTCGAGTCGCACCGTTAAATATCGATCTTTCGAACACAGATCGACGTGATCGCTTTGACAGTGGCTGCAGCTTGTACCCGGTCAGCTGCGTTGCCATCGCAAGTAACCAGGCTTGATGATGCCCACGTAACCGTTTGTCGAAGTTCCCTGTCTTCTGACCTTGCTGTGAGTGGCTACACAAAATATGTGAGCCACCGAAGTTATGCTGCGGCTCGGCTGCCAAAAGTAACGGCGATAGCTCAGCCAAGCTTTCTTTCTGGCAGATCTACCTTGCTTGGAGCCAGCATGGCTGAAAGCGACTGGCAGGCCTGTCCGCATGAGATCTTGATTCAGTGCTTTGCCAGTCAGGCTGACTACTTTGACAACAATTCTGCCGATGCCACCTGCAAAGCGTAGCATGACGCAATGCTAGGGGTGAATGAGTTGCTGACAGACATATCTGTCTGCGATGGCCCCCTCAGAAATCAGACACATCTCCTACACAACTTCCCCAACTTGCGGACTATCAAGATGATCCAGGCTGCTGATGCCACCCAGCCTTATGACACCAGGCAGCAAGCCATCAGTCTTCCCTTGTCATGCACCTGCCTGATGTTGGGACAGTTCCGCTACCCTGGGACATTTTGGCCATTGGACAAACTCAGTGACTTACAAGAACTGCACATTCAGACAGCCTGGTATCCCATGATATCATTTGCTAGCCTCAGAAGCCTGAAGAAGCTGCTAGTGCTGACTGTAGCAGGAGGACCACAAGAAAACGAGACTGTAATCATCACAGGCAGCATTGTAGATCTTCCCAGGGACATCACGCAACTGCAATTCAGGCACTGCAGCTTCCACGATGCATCTGCACAGCCTCCCCACTTGTGTTCACCTATATATCTGAGCTTTGCCTCTGAAGCCAGCAAGCATTTCAGTGCCTTACAGTATCTGGATTTGTCATATCTGGCAGTTGATGTTCGGGGCAATTTTGCTGATATGAGAGACCTGGTTACCCTTGTGTTGGAAGGAAGCACTGTTTGGGTCACAGCAGATCTAGCATTCTCGCATGCAGCTCCAGCTCTCCACACTCTCAGCATATGCAAAGCAACCCTGAAGTGTCAACATTCACTCTTTGGAATCAGCCACGTATTGGCAGCTGCATCAAGCTTGAAGCATTTGGATGTGACAGATTGCTTAGATCTCCTGATCCGTTATGCAGAGACTTTGCAAGCAAGTGCTCAGTTAACAGCCTTGATTTGTTCACATTGCGATTTTTATGCTCCTGATTTTGACAACGTCGAAGCTGCTTTACACAGCGCTCAGGCCAGGTTTTTTGTGCCGTCCACGCAAGTCACTATGTCAAAGGAGTTGCCTGATCTGTGCACTGATTGGCTTGTACAGTTAGAGTTGAACAATATGCACAAGTGGCCCTTTGCCAAACTGTCTGGTCAGCAAAGTCAGGCTGCAACGTTTTGCAACTTGCGCACGCTTCACTTTGAGGCTTGCTGCCCCTTTCTGCGAGATGCAGTCCAGATCCCTGCGGCAATGAAGCTGACAGAGTTCTACCTGTCCGTCAGACTGAGCAACAGCATGTTGATAGCTGACTGCACTAGCCTCAGGCGAGTAGGCATTTCCTATTCAGGCATTTCACGCAAGGCGCGGCTGCCCAAATCCCTGTCAAAGCTGTATTGGCCCAATGCCCTCACAGCCACTCCACACAGCGTGTTTAGATCACTCACCAACCTGCAGAGTCTCCATCTAGGACATCCAAGTTTTGTCAGCTTACCACAGCTGCCAAGTTCTGTCACAGAGCTAGATCTGAGTGGCAGCAAAGTGGCAAATCTCACCAGCTTGCCTACACTGACCAACCTGCAAAAGCTGACACTACCAGCAGCGCCATCTTCTGCAGTATTGCAATGCCTGAAGCAGACAGTGAGGCTGAAGCATGTGGCCGTTATAGAGCGTGAAGGTGAGATATCAGTCTGCCTGATCCAATGCTGCACAAGCATCATGCTGAATGACTCTAACTTCTTCAAATTTGCATTTGGCTCTGCGTCCAAGTGCGTCATGACATGAGTCACTGGTTGCTCTTGGCACTCAGCGCATAGTTCGCGTCAAATGGGGTGTGCCACACATGTGGTCTTTTCCACACTGTGTCAAAGCGACCTGTCGACACTCAAGTCTCTGATGGCGCTAGCAGCTTGGAAATCTCATTTGCATGTCACACAAATCTGTTTACTTCTTGTGGAAGATAGCAGCTTGTGGACGCCTGGTCATCAGCGTTGACAACTGTTGTTCAGGCTCTCTGGCTCAAAGCCACAGAAACAGCATCCTGCCATGGAAGATTGTCAGCTGAGTTCCTGGCAGTATGTACAGTAGCCTTCACTGTGTGCAACTCTTCCAACCACCAAAAACTCACAGCCATCAGGGAAACGATAACTTGGGCCTTTCAGCCTTGACATTTTGAGTCAGTGCCTGAAGCATCATGCAGTGTAGATCTGTTGTGTTATAGCTGCCCGTTTGTGCAAGTCCATTGATATGTCTGTGATTTTTTAGAATTGAGTGCAATTTGAAATGCCCTACTGTCTGCATATCTGTAGCCTACATGTACAAGCTGCGCCTCACATGTTGGCTGCAAGCCCAAGTAAACTTGTATGGACTTGATACCTGCAAACCTAACTCTAAAGAAGCAGAAAGGACATGGGGCAAGCTGAGGTGGTGCTCCTAGTGACTGTTTCATGGTTTCAAATCAGCTTGGCAAGCTGGCTGCATCCGCAGCAGTCTTCAACAAGATCTCATATGTATCTGTGCGTACATGCAGGCCTTTTGCCATCATGAGCTGCATCAGGTCCTTGCGTTCTGTTCCAGGCATCTGCATTAGCACAGCAGCGCTATGTTAGTGTGTTGTGCACACAGCTTTGATTCAAAGACTTTGGCAAATAGCATCAATTGGGTTGTGACATGCAAGACTCTGACAAGACACTATGCATAGAGTTTGAGGGAGGAAAACGCTATCGGCCGTGTCTTGTTGCACGCCTGCAGCTAATGTGTATATGCACAAACATTAGATTGTGCTTGCACTGGACATGACATCCGGTACCTGCACAGGTTTAGTAAGTACTCCTGTGCCAGTTCAGCTGATTGCGTTACCTGCTCTGCTAAGAAATGCAAGCCGTCCAGCCACAGGGCCTTTACCCCAGGGCAGGTGTGCACAGCCCTCAGCAGAACCCGCCGAGCAGCTTCAGACCGGCCTCTGCATATCTCATATGACATGTAGCACCTCCACAGCAGTGGAAAGTGCTGGCTGGTCTTCTCAGCAATGGCCTGTTCAAACAAAGCCTGCATGAGACAGCAGCAGGTGAAGACAGCATCATGATGTCAAGGCTTTTTGTCTTCTGCAAAGTATGCAAGCACATGCTGTGCCATGCAACAGCACTTCCGATTGGAGTCCGCTGTGTAGCAGATCATATAGCATGAAGCAGGACATTGCAACGGCCCTGAACATGCTCACAGTTGATAGATATAACTCCAACTGCAGCAAAAACAAACACCTTATTGCAGCACAACAGAGCATGTATCACCGCTATCAACGTAGGCTGTGCAGCCTCACTTGAGTTGCCGCAAGCTACACACTGACAGCATGTGCAAGTTGGATTGTGCAGTGGCATACACATAGAGACGAGACAAATGTTCAATGTACATAGTGGCAAGGCAAACTCAACACTCACTGCAGCGAGCTGATATGAAGGATGAGATATCTAGCTACCAAGCTACATGGACTCCTCACAGAAGACAATGTCCAACAACAACACAACAGGGCAAAGCGATGCAGCACAATAAAGCACAGCACGTCAGCACAAACAAGGACACAGATGAGGTTTTGCCTGCACTCTATGGGAGGCAGCAGGCAGTGTTGCCTCAGCTTTGATGGCCATGAGCCACAGCAGGGCTGCAGGGGTGGCCTGGCAGAGGGCAGTGAGGTGGAGGCGCAGCCTGGACAGTGTGTGGCCCCGCTGCTCATACTCTGCCAGCATGCCCAGCAGCCTTGCTGACTCAGGGTACACCTCCAAAGCCTGCACACAGTCAGATAAGTTATACTCACAGTAATAATGATGGTAATGATAATGATAATAGTAATAATAATGATAATAAGAACAGTAGTAATAATAATCATGGTCATAGTAGTAAAGTCATAACATTAACGAATAACAATAATGAATAACAATGATGGTACCCGGCTCATGATAAGCTAGGTATGTACAGAGCAAGTCTTGTCTCTCCAGAGCAGCCGGTTCCGAACCTCCCTTTATGGCCTGTTTGATGCAACAGTATCCTTCCCTGCCATGCAAAAGTACACTGCTCGGCAACCCCTAAGGGAGTTGTGATGTTACAGACTGAGAACAGCAGACACTGACTGTGTTGCTGCTGGCTGATTGAAAAGCATCACGTCTGTGATAGGCTCATGTTGACTGTATGCATGGTGGCGTCAAAGCTGCTAACACAATGACCAGATGCTAGTCCGGTAGCCACATGAATTGACAGAAATCTCCGTCAGCAATCTTAACACCGCACCGACTTAGCAGCAGCAGGAGGATGTACATTTTCAGCCCACCAACTGGCTTGTACACATGTGCCAAAGTTGTCAGAATCCTGGTCAACAATACCAGTACTAAGTGGTTTTCACACATCGGCATCCTGGTCGACAACAGGTAAAGAGAAACATGTCAACCTGTCACAGTACTTCCTTGACAATACAAATAATTATGTTAATTTTTTTTGTCTTTGTCATGCTTGTGTAGCAGTGCTGAGGGACGGGGGGTTGGGGGGGGGAAGGGGGGGGGGGTACTTTGAGGAGGGCTTGTCGGGTGTGGCCCGGGGTGACGGCGGGGTGGCGGCAGGTGGTGTACGCCAACAGCATGCCGCACTGCTTCACCCTCAGACCCTCCACTGCTGCATTCAAGTGCTGTGCCTGCAACCCAATTAGACTGTTGAGAAAGGAACAACAACAAGAAGAAAGAAGAAGAAAGAAGAAGAAAGAAGAAGAAAGAAGAAGAAAGACGAAGAGCTTTGGCCAGCCAACCAGTTGTTGATCTTGATCTGCTCATCTCCCCTTTTTAAAGTAGATAATAATAATAACAGAATAAATATAAAAAGGTGGTCGCTAACCCTATGGGGACAGCTTTGCAAGGCTTTTTTGCACATACTGGTGGTATGCCGAACATGCACAAGATGCTGGCCTGACATTTGTATGCTCGCCTGGAATCTGTATGCTGGGCTAAGTGTTAGACGCTGTCCTAGGATTTAGATGCTGGCTTGAGGTTCAGATGAATTAGATGCTGGCTTGCACAGTGACAGCACTACGCCTTGTTGTACAGCTGTGGAGTTGGTTCATGTGTGCACTCAGAGTCATGAGCGCACACAGAGGGTTTGACAGCCAAACAGACTCGAAAAGTTCCAGGGATGCAACCAATCTGACAAGAAAACTGCAGCTGTAGCAGCTTTCCGAGCTGGCCAAGCTCGCCAACAGCTAACATTCGCTGAAGCTATGTAGAATTCAGGGTGACGCCGTAACACCATTCAGTCAAACAAGTTGTGGGAAATACCTCTATTGGGACTGCATCAACAGCATGTTGGTACAGAGCCACAGCAGCAGAAGGGCCACTGCCCTCCCCCAGCAAAGCCCTCACAGGGCCGTTGCTTGCAGCCAAAGCAGGCAACAGCTCCTCAAAGAGGGCAGCTGCTGAGACAACTGCTGATGAGGTGGCATCAAAGCTGGTGGCGGCTGATGATAGGGTTTGGGATAGCTGTGTCTGAAACCCTCGTCTAGCTTGCAAAATCATGTCAGGGCTGAAGGCTGCAGATGCAGCACCACCTGCAGTTCAGAAATTTATTATTGTGTTATTTTATGTATTATTTTGATATAATTCTGTATCACTTGCAGAAGATAGAGACACTTGAGTGGATCTCAACCCTAAACAATCATCAAACTCTAACCCATATGTCTTTGCACTTCTTTCAGCCAATGCTCCCTGTCATTGCGGGGCATCAGGAACAGCCTCATGGGGTTGTGTTGGATGAATCACCTTTGCCTGATTGATCCGCATGTAACAGTTGTTAGAAGGCAAAGTCTCAACATCCTAAATCCTCAGACGCCTCCTGAATGATGAGCAACATTTTACCTTTGCCTGGTTAACTGTATGGACCTGGTTTAAGGGGCAAAGTCTCGAAATTTCAAAACCTCAAAATATGAATCAGATGATGGGCAACATTTTACCTTTGCCTGGTGACTTGAAAGGCGTGAAAGGCCCTCCAGAGCCCAGCCAGGCCAGGACATGCAGGGCCCGCATGGGGGCCTCATTACCCCCCCTGGACAGCTCACTCTCACCATACGCCAAGGCCAAGCTAGCTGCATGCTGCTGTGAAGAAGAGGCTTGCATGGAGGGCAGGGAACTCAAGGCTGTGTCATACACCTTTCTGGCTGCCTGCATTGTAAAGTGTTAGAGCTAGAGACAGTGAGATGTAAGGTAATGACTTGTGGCCAGACTGCATTTGTAACTCATGTCTTGGTAGTTGCCAATTGTGACATGCCACCAAGTCAGGGCTGAGTCCTGCTAGGGCACTTGGCAGCGGCCCCATGTGAAGGACTGTCTGCGCAATGGCCATGCTAATGCTATGATAGGTTTTGCTTTCTTTTAGCAGGAATAAGGGTAGACACGCTGAAATGCTGTCCTCTTCTTCACATGCTCCTCCTCCTCCTCTTCCTCCTCCTCCTCCGTCTTCTTCCTTTTCCTCTGCTTGTTTCAAGCAGTTTCAGCATTGGACAGTCTGTGCTCAAGCATTATTTTGTGTACTTGGGTTATTCTTGTTTTCCTCTTACCTTGTACTGTCCAGCTCTAGATTCCAGGCAGGCGTATGCCGCCCACATGCCTAGATTGCCTTGCTGCTCAGTCAGCAGCTTCTTAGCAGCTTCCCTAGCTCGGCTCACATTCAGCTGACCAGAGGCTGACTCATCTCCAGCCTGCTGAGCTGGCGCTGTGTCAGCATCTGGGGTCACATGGCTGGCTTCAACAGCTAGCAGGGCTTCACAGAAGGGCTGATAGCTGGGGAAGGGCCCTGACAGCAGTAAGGCAAGTGTTTTGGATAGGAAGGCTTGTCTTGAAGGGTGGCGCTGAAACCAGGGCTGTGTGGCTGCAAGGATGGGGCCGGGGTCCTTGCCATTGGGGGGAGCCCCCGGGGCCAGCCAGGTCAGCTTGGGGTCCAGGTGCAATGAAGAAGAAGAGCCTGAAATTCACAACACAGCATTGAAGTAATTAATATTTGACGGCACATGAACCCCTCATATCAGTATCAAGGTGGATGATCGGTAAGGAGCCAATAGTCAAGCAGCAGTAAGAGCCACAAAATATTGACTTTGGTATTTTCAGCAGCAGCTGAGGTCTACATCACAAGCAGAGAGAAGCACTTTTGACAAACATGAGTGCAACAATCGACATAACATACATACGGTCTTGATCATTGTGCAAACGCTTCAGTACTGTACCGATTCAGAAGTCTCACGCCAGCTGTTGTGATGATCCACACTTCATGCTGACACATGGCAGAGAATCTGTCATGTGGTGGGTGATGCATGACAGCAGCCAGGATTGATTGCTCTTTTCAATACCAAAATGTAAATTTAGATTCAGCAAAGTCATCCCTACACTGAAAGTCTCAACTCAGAAATGTCTGGGGACAGTAAACACGTGTTTTTACATTGGGGACATGGTTGAGATATTACACCTTGCTAATATATGGCAGAGCATCTGTCATATAGTGGGCAATGCAAGACAGCAGCCATAACTGACTGATATATTGATATATCCTATATCGATACATACTGATGTATCATAGATCAGACTTGATCATCTGATTACCTTGCATGAGCCAGCCAGGCTGCAGCAGCAGCTGTGCCAAGGGGCCACTCAAGCTGTCTCTGCTGTTGTTGGCATCTTGATGAGAAGTGGCGTTGCTGCTCTGCCACCCCCCCAGGGGCGCCCCCAGCAGCTCCAGGCACTGGCACACCAACCCCAGCTGAGCTTGCTCACTCACTGCAGGCACCCTGGGGTTGTGAGATGGGGTTCTGCAGTGAGCCCTGAGTGCTGAGCGATGAGTCATGAGTAATGAGTCATGAGTACTGAGTCATGAGTGCTGAGTCTTGAGTCTTGTATTCAGGTCCTGTGCATGTGTACAATGCGCAAACTGGTTGCACACGAAACTTTTGCATTTTCAAATCGACGGGTCATGACTGATGGCAAAGCCTATTGCAGAGATGGCTCAAGATGTGAACAAAATTTCGTGCATGCAGCTTGTTCAATTTTCTTTGAGGCGGCCGGTCTGAGATCTGACATGGCTGTTCTGGGTTCACTGAGGTCAAGTACAATCCCTTGAGGAGATGAAAGTTTGCATGAGTATAATAAAGTCCGGGCAAAGCTTCCAGGTGGAAAAATATTCAAGAGGAAATTTCTGGGCATTGATTGACATAATCAGCTCACATGGACCCAGCATGCTGCCTTTGATGTCCCTGGACTCCAAGACCTCTCCTGCATCATCGCCCCTATCCTCTTCTTCTTCATCCATAGCCTGATCAGGCAACTCCCGCCTAGGCTGCCACTGCTCTCTGTCCCTCCGTAGCTCTTCTTCTGCCCACTGCTGCATGATGCCAGCTGGCAGCTCGTCACTGGCTGTGAGATCAGCCATCTGTTGCTCTAGTTCCAATCCGAGCTGAGCAAGAAGTTCCTCGTCTGTTGGCTCTGGGAGAACCTCGATTAACTCGCCCTCTTCCTGCTCCTCTTTTGCCTCGTCTGTGGCCTGCGGAACGCTGAAAACATCTCCACAATGTAGAAGTGTGCTTTTACTGTCCCCAGACGTGATGATGACAAAAGAGTAAACCGATGCAGCACTCCAGAGGCAGATGTCCACACTCATGGGAACATGCAATATGCATGCAGGCGCACATTCTGTCTTCCCATTTTGCGTATGGCTTTGCAATGACATGTGATTCGCCATGTAACATCGTCACAGTGATACTGCAATCCAGTAAACAAAGTTCCTCAAGAGAAATTTCAGTGCACGCTTCAGTAGTCACTGGAGGCATTGCTGGATAATCTGTACATCCACATGTGTCAGGGCCATGTGTCAGGGCCATGTGATATGGCATGGCTGGTCGGCTTACCTCATCAGCAGCAGCTTCAGCCTTAGCTTCCGGCTCTGGGGCTGCCTCGGGTTCCATTGGGGTATCAGGCATGAGGGGCACCCACTCTCCCCACCCGCCCTTCTCCTCTTCTACCTGCCTGGGTGTCGTCGCTGTGCCGCCAGCTGGTGTGCCGTTTGGGGCAGGGCTGTGCAGCCCCATGCCCTGTTTAGATTCCCAGGTGGCCCAGCCGGTGGCCCCTTCATCTCCCACCAGAGGGGCTCCTGCCTCCCAGAAGTCTCTGAAAGCCCCTGCCTTGGCGCCCTCCCCCCCTGTAGCCCACCTTTTCTTTTTCTTTCTCCTTGTAGCCCATTTTGTATGCTCAAAAAGGTGGCCAGCAAACCTCTTGTAGGGTCTAGGGTTTATGGTTAGAGTGAGGGTAAGGGTTGAGGGCTGCAAATATTAACAATGTAGCGTCATCCAGCTTGCACAAAAAGTGGGCAGTTCTGTGCTCATGTCCCCAGAAATATGCATCCCCCACATTGAAACAGTATGCAATGCTAAGCACCAGACTGCACAGCCAAGCATGCAGCATTGTATAATCACTACACGTGCAAAGCAGCAGCAGCGCAGCACAGCCCAGCATAGCACATGACAGCACAGCATAAGACAGCACAGCACAGCACAGCACAGCACAGCACAGCACAGCACAGCACAGCACAGCACAGCACAGCACAGCACAGCACAGCACAGCACAGCACAGCACAACACAGCACAGCATGGGACAGCATAGCACAGCATAGCACAGCATAAAACAGTGCAACAAGTGACTGCACAGCATGAGCTGCACAACACAGGACAGCATACCTACAGGGATGGAGGGAGCAAAGCAGGTATTTTCCAGGGCAGCTTGAATGCTGGCAACAGCCCTCTCCATGTGCCCTGCTTGCATTTCGAACCGGCAGCCCTCAATGAAGAAACCCACAAGGGCGTCTTCCGTCTCGGCAAGTATGCTGGCAGGAGCGCCTTCACGAGTGCGGCGTGCTCTTTCCTGCTTTAGAGCCTGCATGCCACTCTGTGTCAGCCAGACAGAAAGAAAAGGAAAGTCTTTGCCTTTTGGCATGTACAAAGCAAGCCTGAGTTGAGATATACTGAGCTGCCCTGGAGGGTCAGCAACCCATACCAGCTGGTCAGAGAAGGAAAAGTCATGATCACCACGGAAGCTGCCCGGCAGCTGCAAAGCCTGCTGATGCTTGTCAGCCAACTGAGCAGGGGAACTTTCAAACCCTGTTGTCTGGGTTAGCTTACGCATGTCAACATACTCACAGTGTAAATGTCAACATACTCCTCTGTTCATGACCAATTGATTGACAAGCGTCTGCAAACAAGGCAGGGAAGCAAGTGTCTCTGGAGTTTTGCAGTTGGGTGTTGTAGTCAGCAATGGCTATCAGGTTCCAAAGTGAGGGGCATCACTCCACAGATACAGGGCAGTGTCAGCAGCTGAGGTGTGATGGTAGGAACCGTGTGACTGTTTGAGGCCTGAAACTGAGGGCCTCTTGAGACTGCATACATAGCTGCATGGTGCAGCGTGATGTTGACACCTTCTGTATTGGATGCTGCATGACTGACAAAATTAGAATGCGATGAATATTTGACGCCATGAGCATGTCCATTTGAGCCGAGGACCCAGAAGAAGTAGAAGGAGAGAGAAGATAGTGACACCAGAAGTAAGGGGAAAGAAAACCAAGGGCCTGATGGCCAGCTGCAATGAAAGCCAGCCTGCATGATGTATGGCAAGCAGTTCTGTCTGTCTGTGTGTGCACAGTCTTGTCTCCAGCTCTTTTCAACCAAAGTCATCTAGCCTAATCCAAAAACGTCATCCCCATACTGGAAATCTAGCCTCAGAAACGTCTGGGGACAGTGTAAACGCGTTTCTACATTGTGGAGATGTTTAGCTCCCAACCTGAACAGCATTCTGGTAAGAGGCCCGAAGCTGGGGTACTGCAAAGCTGGCGTACTGAGCGCGCTGCCATTGCAGGTGTTCCCGCCACAGCTTGGCGCTGCCGCCGTGATAGCTGAGGACCACTTGCCAGCGGCGCTGCAGCTCCTCAGGGCTGGACATTGCTTGAGCCTGCACCACCGGATGACACATCACACACCTAGCACAGGAGAGAGATCACATGACATGAGCCTGTTCCAACAGAAGAGAGGTCACGTTACTTGAGCCTGTACCAGAAGAGGGCAGATGACATTGCTTGCGCCTGCACCGGCAGAAGACATATCAAACAACTTGAGTCTGTAGTAGCAAAGCCTTTGCTGCAAAGGGCAGATCATAGATCAAGTTGAGCTTGTAGCAACAGGAGAGAGATCATGTGATCAGGGCCTGTATCAGCAAAGGGCAGATCACGTTGCTTGAGCCTGTACCAACAGGAGAAAGATCACATAACTTGAGCCTGCATCAGCAAAAGACACATCACATACCGAAGAAAGGACAGACCACATAACTTGGGCCTTACTAAATGGCAGATCACGTAACTTGAGCCTGTACCAAAAGGAGAGAGATTGCATTACTTGCGTTGTGCCTGTGCTGAGAGGGGCCAGATCACATATGTTGGGCCTGTACTAGCGAAGGGCAGACCATGTAACTTGAGCCTATACCAACAGGAGAGAGACCACATAACTTGAGCCTGTTCCAACAGGAGAGAGATCACATGCATTGGGCCTGTACCACTAGAAGACAGTGAATGTGCAAGAAGAGGGAAGGGAGCTCACAGCATCCAGGAGGGCCAAGAGGAGGCGGTCAGAGCCCGGGTGGAACTCCAAAGCACGCTCCAGAATGGAGATCTTCTTCTCTGCAATGCCAGCTTGCACGCCGCGCCGGCCCCTCCCTGCCCTATACACCACAGAAACAGCTGTTTAGAAAAAGTTTCAGCCAATGTTGTCCAAGTGAGACTTCCAAGTGAAAGAAAAACAGACATCTTATGCTATTTAGCGATCATAACGGGAGCCTCCTGAGGCAGCAGCCCGGAGCAACAAACGCATGGTTTGTGCCGAGTACTGTCCTATTCTGTCCTGTACATCACAGAAACAGCTGTTTGAGAGCATTTCACCAACCTTGGCAGAGACTGATGTAAGAGAAAAGTCTGCCCTGTAAAAGAAAAGAAAACATTACACTTTTCAGCGGTTATAATGGGAGCCTCCTACGGCAGCAGCCCAGAGCAGCAAACAAAGCATGGTTTCTGCCGAGTACTGTCCTATCCTGTCCTGTCCTGTCCTGTACATCACAGAAACAGCTGTTGTCCATCAAGAGTTTCATCAACCTTTGCAGAGAACAATGTCTACACGTTGTTTACAGTGTTGTTGGCTTTCAATCGCAGTGACAGATGATATGCCAACCACGGCAGAGGACAAAGTCTACACTCTATTTTGTTGACAACGATGTTGTTTGCTTTCAGGCACAATGACAAATGGTATGTCAATCTCAGCGGAGACTGAAATCCACACTCTGTGTTGATTACAATGATGTTGTTTGCTTTCAGGCGCAATGACGGATGGTACGAACAGCTGATGCAACTAGAACACATTGCTGGTGGAATTGAGCCAGTCTGACTTTGCCACCCAAAGGGATGATAACATGCAAGAGGCTGAGTTGCCTGCTGATGTCTCATCAGCTGAACAGTATTAGGTACAGTGTATCAACTTTTTCATGCATATCATGCGATAGTACAATGTATGCTGTGTGACTGCTTGAGGCATGCAGACCTAAAACGGCATGACATGAGTCTAAACGCCGTTGCCTTGGCAAGTAGAGCCAGTGACAGCAAGTCTGTCCATATATGATCCAACAGGATGCAAATCTCAATTTGCAAATGTAGCACATCACAATAGTTATAGTAGCTGCGACGCAACCTGCACCGCTGAAGATACTCTGGGAGGGAGAGAATTGGACTCACCTAGTGGTTTCATTGCTGAGGGTGTTCCTGGTACAGCTGTGCTTTCAAGCCAGGATGTCTGATGAGTCACAACTGGCTCTCCACACTGGACTGTAAGGTAACAGACAAAATGAAAAGTAACAAAAATTGGACTCACCTAGTTGTTTCATCTTGGAAAGCAGCATAGTCCAGCCACAGCTGCAAGTCATGTGACCTCTCTCTCACAGCAATGTTGAACTCCTTTGTGCGGCGCAGTATGTATTCATCCTGGCTTTCGCTGGGAGCCCCTTCTTCCTCTTCACCGGATGCCCAAGCATGCTGTGGCTGCAAACAGCAATCTTGTGAAAATCAAATTGGCTCCTTGGTTTAGTACTTTAGAGTCCAAGGTGTGGAGCTGGTTGGGTCTCATCAGACACCACAAGCACCTGTGCTTGTCACTTCAAAAGCCTGGTGTCTGCTAGATGTCTGAAAACAGAGGGACAAATGCCAGCCCAGTGTACATGTGTTGGTTGTTTGCTTGTTGAAACTCAGGCTGCTGCGTGTTGGGACAGCACCACAGCCTAGCAAGGGTGCTTCGATGAGACAGGATGCCAATCAATCAAGTGAAGTATGGTATGATGAAACCATGCAAATGCAAGTGTCTGGGATGCGTAAAGTCGGCTGTGTTGTTGTGTCTGGCTGGGTTGTCGGATGTTTGCGGTGCATCCAAAAGCAGCAGCCTCCAAGAGCCATACCCAATAGGCATACTCTACAATCATGCAATAACGCATAAGCATACAAGCTTTTCATTGCCAAGTTTTGTCCTCCTGTTTGCAAAAAAACATCTTCTGTCATCATCAACAATTTTACCATGAACACTTTTGCTTTTCTCCTGTTGCAACCCCTCCACTTCTATGGCAACAAGCAGCTCGCTGACAACAGTCGCAGTAGCTCTTACCTGTTTTGATGCTTGTTCTAATGGTATGAAGACAGGCAATGGTAATGACAGCTTGGCTGGACCATTCTGTTTGGAACCCTGCACCCCTTCCAGGGCATGCCCTAGCCTGAGCTTCTTCAGGGCCTTGTCCTGCTCCGCCCTGCCCTGGGGCCCTTCCAGGGCATGCCCCAGCCTGAGCCTCTTTAGGCTGCGGTCCCGCTCTGCCCTGGCCTGCCTTGCCCCAAAGTACCTAGGCGCACTGAAGCCGCCTGCCTTTTGTGTTGCCGCATCTGTCTCAGGATCGTTGAATCTGCAACAGAATTGACCTCAAAGTCAACTGCAGCAGCACACTGCAAAGGCAAGCCGCATCTGTACGCTGATTGTCAACTTAAAGTGATAACAGTAATGACGGCGGCCACCGGTAATGTGGTGACGTGTGTTGCCCTGATTGTGATCTTTCTCAGGATGATTCTGACCATGCTGAGCGTGGGCAAAACAGCCTGACTGCAATGCTCAATGCTCAGTGCTCAATGCTCAATGCTCGATGCTCGATGCTCAATGCTCAATGCTCTAGGCACTCACATTAGCCTAGGTTCACTTGATAGCAGTGAAGGCAGCAGAAGCAGCTTGACAAATGTATATTGGCAGAAACAGCTCGCACTCTACAATGGTGTCTATGTGCACAGCCAAACAAATACATTTCTTAACACAAACACATGCAATGAATGTACCTCTGATTGTGCCGGCCATGATGCTGGGTGGCTCCCCGAGCCAGCCCCCCCGGGTCTGTCCGATGGTAAGCGGCGATGTCTGCTCTGTACAGGCCGTTGTACACCAGGTTGTTACGGTCGCCACAGCTGTCCAGGAAGTACATGTCTTCAGGTGCCACATCAGCGCTGGCCCAAGAGCCCACATGGGCTCCCCTCACTGCTTGCCCTTGCTCTGCAGCTTTCCTCTCAAGCTCAATGATCTGCAGAAAACAAAGTGTTCCTGCTTTCTTCTCAAGCTCGATGATCTGATGCTTTCCTTTCAAGCTCAATGATCTGAAGAGAACAAGAAGTTGCTGCTTGCCTCTCAAGCTCAATGATCTGCAGAGGATGAACAGTTGCTGTGAACAGGTTGCAGTGCTGGGTTTGCTATATCCAGATTAGATTGGCAATCCCGACCTTGCAACACGAAAACAGGCAGCATGTTGCTGCAGGTCAAGTCTGCTCAGAAACGAGATTCTTAATGCCACTACAGCTGTATAGATACATTTTGACCAAAAGCCCATTGCAGCTTCATCTGTTCAGCAACTTGCTGTTTGTGCATATGACAAGTAACTTTGGTAATTTACTATTCTCAAAGAGTTTTGACGACTTTGGGGGGGGAAGGGAGGGGGGGGGAAGATCCTTCTGTAGGCTTCTGAGTGCGCCAAGTACATTGTCATTTGACGCAACAAACAAGAAAGTAAAGCACAAACTCCTTGGGGTTAAATTATAAGCACAAACACCTTGCGGTTGAATTTTAAGCTCACCTTCTCTTCATCAGTCTTCCGGCGCTGGGGAGCAGCAGGCTCAACCTTCTGCTTCTTCTTCTCATGCCTGCAGCAATGAATTGTGGTCAAGACCACTTTGCAGCGCTGATACTTTAGCATGCACGTCCTTTGTGCTGAATTGGTGAAGCAGATGGGCTGATGTATTTTGCAACAGCTGCATCCTCCGTATACTGTATGCCAGCCGCAATGTGCAGTCGATATGTCCACATATGCCAGTCTGCACATGCAGTGGACTTTGTTTGACAACAACATCACTTGAATTTCACTGAATTGCCATTTTGCACTATATACTTACCCACATGAATGTGCATGATATATGCAACTGACATGCAGCATGCTTTTTGCTTGCACTGGTACAAAAGAGCTACTATTTAGGCTGAATGAGGGTAAAACCTGTTCTTTTTGTGCTTTCTTTGCTTGCTGTGCTCACGTCGCCGCTTATGCTTCCTGTGAGAGGACTCCTCTGAGCTGCGATCTGAGTCCGCAGCTTGTGCGTTTTGGCGTGCAGATGCTGGGACCTTGTCAGATTTGAGATCAGTGCCTCCTTCTGACTCGCTGTCACTACTACTGGAAGGCAGCAGCTGCTCAGCAGCTTGCTTCAGCCTCAGCCCTGAAAAGAAGACATGCTTGCTGATGTTGCAGTAATGTTACTTGCCCAGAAACAGTGTCACGCACAAGGGTATAAAGTGCTCAAGCATTAGCTTGCAGAGCTTACTTCTTGCCTCCTGTTCTTCTGTGCCTGGAGCTGTTTTGGGTTGTGCTGGCATGGCTGGAAAGCTGGCATTCTGTAGCCAGCCAGCAGCATGCAAACCGCTGGCGTCAGCATAAGCAGGAAACAAGCTAGCAGCAAGGCCCTGAGGAAGAGTGAAGTTCTGATTGCCTGTGACTTGATGTCCGTCAGGGCTACTCATTCCGTTATCATTTAGTGGCTGACGAGCCGTTGCTAGGCGAGCATCTTGCAAGACCAAGCCTTGACCCACAGACACGCTGTGGGTAAGAGGTCTGCCTCAGCTAAAACACTGAGGCAAGATCACATTGACAACTTGTACACATCACGGTGTAAGTGAGGAAGCAAGCCTTCAGTCGCTTGGTGCTTCACGCTGATCATTTGCAGAAATGATCAGCGTTGACCTGCATGCACATGCATGTGATTGTGACGACATGATGGCATTGCCTCAAGTCCTGCTTCCGAAAGCGCGCACGGCTTGAGTTGATCGTGCAGTCCCATGAGATTTTCAGCGATGTGGCATGTGTGATCTGTGCATATGGCTGGAGTAACGTCGCTCACTGCGAGCTATGGCGGGGCTTTTGGATGCAGCTGTGTTAGCAGAGGATTTTACTGTGCAGCGAGTGAATAGATTGCTTGATTGCACCTCGATTATAGCAACAGCAGCGGAAACGTCCATGCTCGAGGCGTGAAGTGAAAGCCCAATGAGACTCACGTTCTGATGGCATCACAACCAAGTCTTCGTAAACGGAGACCTCAACCCAGCCCTGACAAATCGTGGAGTGCAGAGCTGTTCGGCCTGAGGTCAGTAATCTGCAGTGTTGCCATCAGTGAGCTGTGCATCATCTCAATGTGCAAACTGTTGGGTGCAGTGCTTCCAAGCCAAAAGCTAAACGGCTTCGGACCATCAGTACCAGAGTTGCATTTTTGTTGTTGTTTGCGGCGCGCTTGCTCAGCGTGTACTTCAACATCATCCACGACTGTGATGAGGTCTTCAACTATTGGGAACCTCTTCATTACCTGCTGTATGGGTATGGATTACAAACGTGGGAGTACAGGTGAGCAGCAACTGCAAGTTTCAGCCTGCCACACAGATCTCAAGAGACTGCATGCATGCTAAGGTGTTAAACAAGCAGACTTTCTGGCCCTAACCTGGAGTGCTTTGTCTCAAACTATGCAACAATTTTGCAGCTAAGGTCATGCCATATGCGCAAATGTGTGCTCTGCTGCAGCGCACAGTATGCACTGAGACCATACCTGTACCTGCTTCTTCATACCACAGTCGCAGCACCTGCGGCGCTATGGTTTGGCAGCGAGTCAGGTACTTTGCCTGTTCTGTTCACCATTTGATGTCTGCGATACCAATGCCCATCTACCTATAAAGGTTGTCCATGACTGCTGAAGAGCTGAGCTATACTGACTGACATCACGCCAACATCCAAGCGCTTCATGGTCCATGCATTGCCTGTGTTTGTGGCCCTTGTGGTTGCACAAAAAGACCTCGGCAGCCCAGTATGATAATTGGTTTCTCATTAATTTGACGCCGAAAAGTGTGGTCTTTTCTTTTCTTTATTTCTTGCACAAAAGGAGGGCTGTGATCATACTGACTCTGTGGGCACAGTGCTATGAAGCCAAGGTAGCTGTGTGTTACGTAATCATGTGTGCATGTGGTATGCAGGCAAGGTGGCTGTCTTCCACATCACCAAGGCAAGCTTGGCTTTCTTTTCTGCCGTGTCCGAAGCATTGCTCTACAGGTACACTGCCTGTACACCCATGACTGTATGTCACTGGCTCTAAGGAAGACTCATTGCTGATGAACGAATTAGAGAATGCATGACTGCACACCCATGTCTTGTAGTGCACTTGAGACAAAACCTTCTGTCCAAGTCAGCGGATGTTCCATTCCCAACTCAGCTGATGCTCCATTCCTAACTCAGCTGAGATTCCATCCCCTTCTGCTTTGCATGTGAAGTAACATGGTTCATTGCTGCCCTTGTAGCAGCTGTCACTGGGTATGTCTACAGGGTGTACAAGTCATTGGAGTGACAGGCAAAAGATGCTTTGCACACCGAGGAGACAAAGCCAGACTTTTGCACACAACTTGTTCTACTGGCACAGATGATAAGCCAAGCATAATTCTGGCTCAGAGGGAACAGCGCTTGCACGAAAAGCCGCATAGCCTCCTGCTGATCCTTTCAAAGAAACAAACACATGTGCATCGAATGGTTCTTCAAGCAGTGAGTGCTATGCATGCAGGGCAGTGCACCGGCACTTGAGTCCAAGCATAGCCAAGATGTTTCTGCTGCTGCTGTGCGTCAGCTCAGGCATGTTCACATCTGTCACCTCACTTCTCCCCAGCTCCTTCACAATGTGCACTCTCACAGCTGCCTCAGCAGCCGTACTCAACTCAGACCACCGGCGAGTAGTACTCTACGCGATGGTGGGGGTGATGTGGGGGTGGGCTGTGGCAGGGGTGGCGTTCCTACCCTATGCCGTACTTCTTCTGCTTGTAGGCAATCCTATGGTGTACTTGCCAGCTGGGGTGGTGTTCTTGACAGGCACTGTAGTACCGATGATTGGCTGTGATCGCCTGTTTTATGGCAAGTGGACTGTGAGTCCTGCCTTCTGCCTGTCCCATTCTGCCTTTCGACAACTTGCTGGTGCCTTGCCATTCTTTGATTTTGCCCTTCAGCACCCCAAGCTTGCCTTTCAACCAGCTGCTCCTGCCTCTCAAACCAGCTGATTCTGCCCAGCACTTGACATTGAATTGCACCTGGTCTGTCTACAAAGCAGACTGCGCCTGCGTTGCTCTGTGTCCTGCAGACACGCTCTGACACACACTTCTCCAATTGCTGCATGCTGTGCACCTCATGCTGTGCACCTCATGCTGTGCACCTCATGCTGTGTACCTCATGCAACAACAGCCCTCACGATCGCACCCCCGCAATGATCATGGCACACTCGGCAGCATTTGCCTCACAATTGCACCCCTGCAATGATCATGGCACACTCGGCAGCATTTGCCTCACAATTGTGCTTTTTCCTTGCAGTGAACAGGACATGTGCATTGACACAATATGAACAGTGTTCACATATTGTACGTGCAATTCATACCAAAGAACCATATTTTGAGCCCACCTTGTGGCCGGCCTGCAGTTCTCCCTGTGGAACTTTGTACATTACAGTATGAATAGTGTTCACATATTGTATGTGCAAATCATAACAAATATCTAATTTTTGAGCCCACCTTGTGGCTGATCTGCAGTTCTCCCTGTGGAATTTTGTGTGCTACAATGTGTTTGGTGGGGGGGACAGCGCCCTGTATGGGGTGGAGGGTCCATCCTTCTACATGCGTAATGGGCTGAACAACCTGAACTTCATCCTGCCTCTGGGACTGATCTACCCCCTGGTGGCCTTGCTGGATTTGTTCCAGGTCACTGGTGAGCTCCCATACCTGCTGCTGCTGTTGTGGAAGCCTCCATGTTTGCTGCATTTATTGCCCTATTGTGTTGTGCCTAAGCTGCTGCATGTTGTCCTGCCTTGTGTTGTGCTTTTTTTTGGTGGGTGATCAAAGCACGGTCATGAGAGGGTGGCTGTGCTATGTGCATCTTGTTTTGCAGAGATTTCTTACTGAAGTGAAGCAAGGCGCACAAAGAGTGTCAACGTGTACATTGAAGAATTTACATGTATATCTTGCTCTGCAGCATGTACTGCATGGCCACCTGTAAGCTTCTTTGACCCTTCAATACAGTAAGCATGGTTTGAGTGTGCAGGTAATGAATGGCGGCCAAGGGTACTGATAGCCTTGAGCCCCATCTATGTCTGGTTGGCTGCCATTACAGCATTGCCACACAAGGAGGAGCGTTTCATGTATGTCATCTACCCCCTGGTATGCTACTCACTCACTCACTCACTCACTCACTCACTCACTCACTCACTCACTCACTCACTCACTCACTCACTCACTCACTCACCCACCCACTCACTCACTCACTCACTCACCCACTCACTCGCTCACTCACGCACTCAGGCATGCGCGTTACATGCCTAATTGCACTGTAGGTATGCTGCATATGAATTGCCAGCGTCAGCTCCTGTATTACTCACATAGACAGCCTCATGGAGAGTGTTGAAGCTTTTTTGAATTATGATCACACCTCTGTAACATGCAGAAACTTGACTGACATATGCAGTCAAGGGTTGTTTGTGTGCAGATGTGCCTGGCTGCAGCTGCAACCCTGGCTTCCTTCAGAACCCTCACCTCCACCATACTCGGCAAGCTGTTCTCAAGGAGGTTTGCTCGCTGGATCTCCCGGGGTGCAACAGCAGTGGTGGTGATAGCCATTGTGCTGCTGTCAGTGTCACGCAGCATAGCCCTGGTGGTCAACTATGGAGCCCCTATGAGGCTTTATGCACAACTGCCGCAGGTGAGCCATTATACATATGTGATGTTATGCAAACAACCATCTCATAGTAATCATGATCATTTTGGATGCAAATAGTGGGCACATGTTGCAGTATGTTGCGATGTGCTGTAGGTTGGCTTCATGCAAAGTTGCCAAGCAGTAGCATCTGCCCAAGCAGAGCATCTCTTGCTGAATGTAACTGACAAGCTGTCACATTTGGGGATGCTGTGCAGATCCCTGAAGAAGCAAACATGACAAACAGTGATGTTGTGAGTGTGTGCGTGGGTGATGAGTGGTACCGTTACCCCTCTTCTTTCTTCCTGCCAGGCTCTGCCTACCGGCTGCAGTTTGTCAAGTCGGGCTTTGATGGCATGCTGCCCATTGCCTTCAATGCATCACAGGTTGGCTCCTGTGAGTGACTCTTGACAATCATGATGTTTCGTTCTACTGCTAAATCTGTGTGGATGACATGTGGTCAATGTTTTGTATTTGTGTTATTCTCTCCTGAATGCACTTTGGCCCCAGACTCACGAATGTTGTTCTCTCAAGCAACAGTCATGGCTGTCACAGACATCAGAGATGTGTGCGCTTTCAGAAGTTTTTCGGGATGTCCTTGTCAGCTAGCACCCAAATCAGGCGCTCAAACAAGGCGACAGTGCTGCCCAACTTGTTTATGCTCACCCTCACCCTCACCGTCACCCTCACCCCAACCCCACCCTCACCCTCACCCTCACCCTCACCCCCACCCCCACCTCCTACTGTCATCAGAAGGGACTTGGTACACGCAGCATGTGCAATGATGCTTGTGATCTGGGATGACATACTGCGTCCATATAGGGAGTCTGCTCTGGAGAGACAAGACTTGTCCTGCATGTACTTAGCTCATCATGATGGAGGAATATAAGTTATAATTAATTTATGATTAATTTGTAATTATTTCAATTATAATATTTGTTGTTACGATATAGGGAGGCACTGCAGCATCTCCACCGCAGCTGAATGACATGAATGAAGGCCATCCTGATACCTACTGGAACAGCACAGCTGACTGCCATTTCATGGTCCTGCTGCAGCAGGCTGATGAGCCTCAGCCAGGTACACCTATGCCTGGCAGTACATTTTGTCTAGTCCAGTCAGCAAGCTGACTCAGCCGCTGTTGCCCAGTATGTTACCTCATGTCACTGAGCATACTACTCGGTGTCTTACTGCGTGTCGCAGCATGCTGCCCATCAGGATATTCAGCACTTCACTGCACGTTATTCAGCATGCTATCGCATAAAACCAGCATTTCAATGTATGTCACTCAGCATGCTGCCCAGCATTACGCTGCACATTACCAGAAACATCAACGCATGTTACCCAGAATGACAACGCATGTTACCCAGCACATTACTGCATGATGAATTCAGCAGCGCAAGGATTCTGCATATCTTGAGTGGCTTTTGCTTGTGCTCAGAGGCATCATAGGTACGCCACCTTGATGTGGTATATCAATCACGATTGTTTATTGCAGATCCTGTACACTGGGAAGTGATTGCTAAAGAGCCGTTTGTGGAAGCCTCCAAATCGCCACCCCTCTGGCGGGCTCTGTACATTCCTGTACTATCAGCTCAGCATGTGCACTGGGCACATTATGTCTTGTTGTATTCCAAGACACTGGTAGATAGGCAGAAGAGCACCAACGCAGACGGCGTTAAATCTGCGTAACAAAAGCCCATTATAAACGCATTATACATTTGCAGCATGTATATACAAAGACATGTACAATTTTAGCCAGTGGCCGTGCCAGTGGCAAGGGTCATGCTATGCACAATGTAAACTGTTAGTGTGCTCAGAAACATTTCATCAGTAGGTATGCAAAGGCTAGCCCACATGCGGTGCAATGCACTGAATTGAGCCTGATGCATCCTTCTGTGAGTTGTAGCATCACAAGCCTGACTCAGCGAGAGCTACCAAATCAGCCTTGCAATATTGATATGGGGAGCGGTTTCAAGCAACTGGTACATGAGAAAAAGCCAAGTTGACTCCGCAAGCCCTGAAGATTGTGCAAGGCTTGGGGTCACCGTTTCAATCACCCTTCGGTTGTTTTTAGTTCAGGAGCACACGACATGCAGCAGAGGGAATGCTGAACACTGATAACAGACTCCTTGATAGATCGGATCTCAGATGCACATCCCCCAGAATGCACTGTTTTGCAGAGCCTGGTGAAACGCTTGGATCATCTGCTGATCAGAGCGTTTCACCACTGACTACTGTTTACTGAATGAAAACACAGAGCAAGCAAGGTTTGCCTCAGGAATGTACAGATCTGAATATCTGGGTCGATCTGATACCTCTTCAACGACACTCCATATCATGCTCTGCAACCATATATTGATGGTGCCAATACAGCGCAGCCTGGCACAAAAAGATTTGTTCACTAATGTGTAGTACTGTTTGCATAAAAAGAAAATGGCAATGGTCTGCAGGCATACAATTATTACCAGCACAGCCTGATCTGTATCTGTAAACATCCCAAATCAGTATGAAATTGCTGGATCAGTACTGGCTCAGTAATCTGTGCGGTGGTCTGTACGTGATCAACGGTACATGATCATGATGAACTTGTGCAGTGACTGCATCGCGGTACTGCACAAAGTGCTGCCATTCTTCTGTCATAGGGTTCACCAAAGCCATGGCTTCCACGTCACGTTTTCTGGCCTCTCCATATTCTGTTGCAATCGCCTCCAACAACACATGTGAGAATCCCACATGGGGATAAGTGAGCACCATAAGCTGAGCTGTCTGCTTGGGTGTGAGTATCTGCATGTCAACCAAAGCACTCTGTCAGTGATCAGCATGCCTGATCAGCCATGGCTGCCCAAGCATACCATGATGTTCTGATAGAGTGATGAAGGAGGAGCAGATCACCATTCCTCCACTGTGTGGTTTGTCCCCATGAGTGGAGCCCAAACGACTCACAATACACAGATGCAATTTCACCAGTGAAACATACCTCTCATGTAGTCTCTACTGCTGACTTGAACATGTGTTTATGGTCACATGCCTCCGACAAAACTGCTGAGCTTTTAAAACTGGCTCAAGTGAGTGGCTTTTGCAACATGCTCAATCAGGTGCAAGGATCGTAACAAATGTCACATGGGCAGCTCACCCTGTCACCAGGCCTGGCTTTGTATGCACGAGAGGGTAAACAGGTGTTGCGCAGGTAATGCACCCCATGTCACCAGGCCCGGGTTTGTACGTACAAGAATGGCAGCGGATGTTACGTAGGGGCTTACCCCATGACCCCAGGCCTGGGTCTGTATGCCCAATGCCTGCCTGTGTTCTGCAGACACCTTGAGCAGCGCCTCAGTGAGTCTGAGCACAGCAACATCCTCCATCTTGTTGTTCTGCATCTGGGCATTGGTCACGGCTAGCTGACTCAGGATCGCTGAGCGCTCCTCAGCGAGCACTGCTCTCCGAGTCAGCACCAAGCGCCTCATGTACACGATGTCAGCAATTTGAGGCTGCGACAGCTGCCATACATCCTGCAAAAAATCAAGTGTTTGAACTGCCAAAATTTAAGTGTTTGAACCGCAGACAGTTCAAACTCTCAGGCGCTTGATTGTATATAAACCGTATAGAGCCAACACAACTTGAGCATATCTACTGCAGATAGGTTGATGCAGTCTAGAGCAGTGCATGATTCAGCATATAGAAAAGTGCACAAGGAGGGAGACAGGTGACACACATATGTCAAGAAGCCAGCATGGTGACAGGAAAGCAAGAACAGAGGGGAAAGACTGACTAACTGACCAAGATTGAGCGCCAGAAGCTGTGGTCTAGCTGGGCCACAGTCGCCAAAGCTTGCTCCAGGTTTCCACCTGCTATGGCTTTTGCCAAGGCAGGATGCAAGCCCTGGTATGTGCCATTCAAATGATCTTGGCACTCGTTGGTCAGCTGCGTCAAGCGCTGGGAGAGCTGCTCATCTGCTCTTGTTTCAAGTTGCAGCAGACACTGACCCAACTCTTTGACATAGCTCTGCACAACACAAGGGCCTGAGAAATGCAATCGCAAGGAATGCCACCGCTATAAGTGCTGAGTGAAGGCACCAAGGTGCAGATGTCCAAGACTAGCATGGCAACTACAGCGTATCAATGTGCTTTGCCATGACATGCTGCTTATCCGCAATGTGATGGACCAGCATTGGACATGTGGCAATTACTGCAGACAGTTTGCTACTCTCATGTAAGCAATGAGTGCAACTTTGCTGACACACTGACATGATCACATGTGTTTGCAGGTGAACAGCGCATGCACAGCAGAAGGGTTGCCAAGCCTCAAATCGATGTATGCAAAGCAAGCATGCAAAACAACTAGGCCTGGCGAATGAAGGTCTTGATGAGTGTGAGACAAAACAGGGTCTGAACAGGACAATCAGTGACAACTCACTGTCCAAATGGCAAAGAGCTGAGGCCCTGGCAAGTTGCACATGTCTGACACTGACAAGACTCGGGGCGGATTGTACACACTCAGTGTCAGCATGATGTCTGAGTTCCCGGAAGGCTGAGCTCCAGAGGTTTGACTGGATTGAGAGGCCACCTGTGTTACAGCACAGAAGCAATGTACTGTCCAGCACCACGTGCGCAGTGCCTGGTGTTGGTCTGCTTTGTTGCCATGAGGAAGACAAAAGTGAGACAGCAGTCAGTATCAGACGACTGAGACCATTAAGCAGCTTTCAAGCTTCAACTGAGTAAGCAGACAGATGCACTGAACAAAGCACATCTAAAGCCCTGAGGTGCATTGGGACACCAGGTGTTTGCATTGGAGTTGTATCAACATGTATGCAAGCTGAGGAGTAGTGCCTACTGCTCACCGGTTTGGGGGGCAGAACGAGGGCAGCAGTGCAGCTTGGTACCACAATCTGTCGTATGATAGCTGGCTGACTGTTTGACTGTTTGCTCTGATTTTCTAACTCCTGGAGCCTTGCTGTGGTTGCAGCCAGCTCTGCTTGAACAGCTTGAACTCGAGCCTGAGACAAAAGTGAGTCAAGAGGGTTCACCCTCTTGAGGGAGCACCCAAGTCAGCAGGTGCCTTGCTGTCGCAGTTTATGCTCGACCCACCTTTCGCTTCAAGCGGAAACGCCGCTGGTGCTCGCGATTTTGCAGAGTCTTCCGTTGTTTGAGCTCCTCTAACGAAGCAGAGCCGTCTGTGCTGTCACTACTGACACAACTGTCCAGGGTAGGGGCTGTTGCAGGCTGCATGCTCGTTGTGTTCGTGTGACCGGGGCACATGAATGTTGTGTTGACGGACTCATCCAGAGAGGCAGCTTGATCGTTTGTTTGGTGGCGCAGTCCGCAAGCGACCTGATCAGCTGAGTCCCTTCGCCGGATGGTGCTGACTGCCTCAGGAAGCGGAACGAGCACATCTGGTGCGTCGTAAGTCAGAAACTCCGGTGAGGACAAACGCCACATCAGCTCAGCTTCGCCTGGCTCGTCAGGCAAGACCTGTGTACGCCAGTTTGCGCCATACGAACAGTCCATGAAACCTCACTAGCCTGAATGCGACCTCACCTAACTTCAGGGATTGGCATGCAGCATTTCAGGAAAGAAAAGAACCGAAAGCCTGACCGCGCAACGCAGATACCTTGCACATTTAGGCGCATCGTATGTCATGCTGGCAACGTGTGACTAAACGCCGATGTCTGCCTCGATGACTCACTCACGAGAAACAGCTCAAAACTCAGAGTCGATTCGTAAAGCCTTTCGCACAATTTTCGAGCAAGCCTGGTCAAACGACATTTTCTGCAGCTAGAGCCTTATCGTAGCGCTTCTGGCACGGACTCAGAGCCAATTCGCAGCAATGAGGCATCGTAAGTGGGTGACCGTCGTGGCCTTTGCAGCCGCTACTGCCGTGGGCTGCGTTGTCGTTCGCAAGCTGAGACAGCGGGTAAGCACTTGCTGTGCCGGTGCAAGGTGCCCTGCTTCATCATGGATGTGTACGCACGTGATGCAGGGTGATTTTGGCAATCTGACTTGTTTTACTGGCCGTTTGCAGGGCAAGCCTGCCAGCGATGAGCCCAAGAGGCGCACACCGAAGCACCCTGAAGGGCCTACGACTGGTGCAAGAAGCAAGCCTGACAGCTTATGCAGTCATCCCCTCAGTGACAACGGCGACTCAGAGGCCACGTTCGAGCAAGATGGCGATGATAGTCAACCGTTGCCTGCTTCACCAGACAAAGAGGAATTTCACCCTGTCAGGCAGCTTTCACAACTGCAGCTGCCTGCACTACCAGCCGCAGCGGAACAGTCTGATTCAGCAGCTGACAAGACACAGCTTGCACCTGCCAGCCAAGCAGGTGAAGGTCTTAAGTCTTCTGTATCAGATGAATCATCCACAGCTGCCACAGAGCCTCAGACTTCAGAGGTGCAGACACACAAGGCAGGTGTCAATGGTGACAAAGCAGTGCAGGGTGAGGCCAAGCAGCCTGCGGCTGGAACCACTTCTGCAACAGGCCTGATAGCTGCCTTCAGACCAGTGCAGCAGCTTCCTGCCAGCTCTGCTGCAGCCAGCACTGCAGGCAGCAATGCCTCAGACAGGCAAGCAGCTGGTGACCTGCAAGAAATTGAGTTCAGGTCCCATCTGCATGCTCTGCTACTGAGGGCCAAGGTTCTGCGACTGGAGTGGTCAGCACACACCCCAGAGGATGTGCGTGAGAAAGAAAACGCAGGTACTTCAATTTCTCGGTCAACGTTTGCCCTGTTGCTGCAGTGCTAGTTATGCCATCCTTTGCCCTTTGTTGTTAATCCCTGCCAGCTCCTCTACTCTTTGTGACAGGTCTGCAAATCCAAGCCTTGAGCTAGCATCATGCATCAGCACATTCTTGATATGTCATGTTCAGTCAAGTCTGTGGAAACCTGTGCCTCAAGAAAACCATCTCTTGGCTGAGCATTGTCTGCCCTGCAGTCTGATCTTTCAGTTTGGCGGAAGAAATCACAGCTGATGAAGAGGCTGCTGCTCCCAATGATGCTGTACCTGTCAACATGGCCAGTCCTTTGCCCTCCTGGCTAGACTTGACTGGTGAGCCATCACAGTGCAAGACCCATGTCAGCAACATCACGACTCGTGCAAGATCACCATGCATGCTTGAAAGTGTCATTTGACTGCATGCTGACACAAGCCAAGATACTGCATGTTTGATTCGTTGCACCTGATTGGCAGCACAACAACACAGCTCACAGCAATCTGCAGTCATACTTCTGCGCAAATTCCAAGATTGATGACTGACTGACCATGTCCTGTGGCTTCATCTTTACACCAACCCACGTGTCCTTTCATTGGCGCATGTGTCTGTGTGTGCAGGTGATGCCAGGGTCCACAGACCAGAGGATGTGCCCAGGCAGCAGTCACAGATTCAGAGGCAGCACAGCTGTGACAGCTCAGCAGCAGCCTCAGCTGTGGCAGCTGCCACCACAGCTGCTGCAGAGGGCAGCGTGTCCAGCAGAGACGTAAGCGCTGAGTCATCACCTGCAGCTGTGACTTTGATCCAGCCTGAGCAGGCTGTTGGTGAGGCTCAGAGCATGACATCAACAGGAGACGTTGGGCCCCGGGTGCAGGGCCCACCTGTTGACAGGGCACCCCACTCCATCAGTGCTATTCAGACTGTGTTGCCAGCATCCAACACAAACTCTCAGCAGCAAGATGCCGCTGCCAGTCAGCCCTTAGACCTTTTCAGCGCATCAGCAGATGTGGTTGTGCCCCAGGTGCAGGGCAGGGCTGTTGTTCACAGCTCAGCAGCTGCAGACAGTAACCAGATCTGCCTTGTTGAGGATGACAGGCAGTCTGTGGCTGACAGTCAGGCTCATGCATCAGCAGAAGAAGTGGCGTCCCGGGTGCAGGACGCAACTGCTGATGCCAGCCCACTAGTTCATGGCAAAGCCACCGAGGCGCATGCAGCTCTTGCAACTCCTCTAGCGGTGAATGCTGAGTCAGCACCTGCAGACGCAGCAAGTGCTGAGGCAGCTGCTGCAGCGCAAATGGCCTTGGACGCTGAGGTGGCTGGACATCTGCATGAGGAAGACTGCAAGAGTGCAGGCATTGATTCACAGCTGCAATCAGATGAAGCAATGGTAGCTTTGCAAGCTAAATTACTGGCAGACATCGAACAGTTGCACCGCAGAGCAAAGCTGCACCCGATCACTCCATTTTCCCAGCCATCACCTCCGCTGTCATATGAAGAAAAAATGGATCAGGAACAGCTCGAGCTGGGAATTGCTGTGAGCCTCAGCCAGTATGCATGTGTTGGGAAAAAGGTGCCCCTGGAACCAAGGGCAGGAGCTGACAAAGACAGCCCACATGGCCGCCTGCCATTCTTCTTCTCTCATGTGCGGCCTATCAAAGGTGAGGACAACAATGTAGCATGGCTGTGCGTCTGAAGCCAAAACGCACAGACTATGTGATATGATCTTGATGGTCAGTAGGTTCTCAATGGATCTTCATGTTATCACAAGGATCATTGCATTCATCTGAGTGATATGGCTGCTTAAACGCATCGTGTAACCATCATCTTTCATGTGTAATGCTGCACATACCAAATGCAAATACATCATCATTCATGCACCACACACCCGGGCATCCATGCACTGTATGTCATGCTGTAGGACTTGCTTTCTTCATAATCTCCTCCATGTTTGGTGTGTCCACAGGGGATGGGAACTGCTTCTACCGGGCAGTCTCGGCTGGTATGGTGGAAGGCCTCTGCCATGACCCCCGGCCTGCCCGCATTGCAGCCCTTTCTGAGGCCTTCACGTCCCAGCACTCTGCTGTCTCTAGGTGCGTTACACAATGCACCTGACAAATATGACTGCAATTCAATGTATGTAAAAGTTGCAGTCCAACAAATGTCATCCACATGGTCTCCTGGCCGACATCTTATGCTGTGCAATCTTCTTCTTATGGTGTTGCAAGCACAATTTTGCTGTCACTTGTATGCAATGACTTGTATGCAATCACTTGTGTGCAAACACATGTATCCAATTGCATTTTTGCAATCACACGCATGCAATCACATATATGAAAACACATTACTGTAGTCATGTATGTGCAAACACATGGTTGCAGTTCCATGTATGCAACTCACATGAGTGCAAGCCATCAATGACTCACCTGGTATGAGCCAATAGCATCACGATCACCATAGTTCATCAGCTCTGTCACCATTGCATAGCTTTGAACCCATGTTGGCATCACATCAATGTGTGTTGGCTGCAGGCAAAATGTCAGAATACTTCTTCGTGGGCATGCTGGGACCTTGGCTCCAAACGCTGCGCTTGAAACCACAAACTGTCAAGGCCTGGTGCTTTCTTCCACTGAATCTGGCTGTGGATGTTGCCGTCCTTGCCGCTATGCTTGCAATAAAAGCCTATTATGAATGGAAAGGAAGCCGCGCTGCAGGTGTATCTCTTTTTTACATCTCTTTGGCTGTCATTGTCATAGCATTAAAGCTAGGGTGGAAGATGATCTCATGGTCAGCATCATGTGTTGGTGGCTGGGTCAGTCTTGGGTTTGAGCACATGGCCGTTACGCTTGTCGCTGCTTCAGAATCACGCCCACCGCAGCGTGTATGGCAGCTGCTGCAGCCGCTGCTGGCCTTAGTCACAGCATGCATGTCATGGGCTCTCAAGTCCACCTGGCAAGCGCTGCGATGCTGTACAATATTGCTTGGTCAGTGGCTGCGGTCTTGGGCTTCTACTCTTGTCCCTAGTCAGTCAAGAACACGTAAGGCCTGGGAAGAGGAGGTAGCAGAGGTCTTTGCACACAGCAAAGGGCAGAAGGGCAAAGGCAAAGGCAGGGCAAAGCAGCAGCCGAAAGGCAAAGCCGCAGCCCCTACCAAGCATCTGAAACACAGGCGCCATACCCAGCCGCAGGCAGACCCTTCTGATGATGATGAAGAAACATCCGCAAGACAAGAAGCAACTGCCCAAATGCAGAAACTCCATGTCAGTACAAATGCACGTGAATCAGCCTCAGAGACAGCCGCAAATTCCCCAACTGTTATGTCTGACAAAGCTTCTGCCAATCCACCTGTGCAAGACTCAGAGTCGGTCAGCCAGCAGTCCACTGCTGACAAGGACTCTGCTGATACCCACAAGCGGCGTCGCAGACAGTCCAGGACCAAGGCAGCTGCAAAGCCTGCCACCAATTCACAGATGCCGAAGCAAGCTGCCAGCCAGAAGACAACAGAGGAACCCACCTCTGTTGTTCACTCATCCAAGAAGGTCCTCCCGCCAGCTAATGGCGTCGTTAAAGACGCTGTCACTGCTGCTCCTGGACAAAGTGAAAAGCCACAGGCTGCACAGTCACTGCCACAGCTGCAGAAGCCATCACCAGAGCTGCAGAAGCCTTCCCCACAGCTGCAGACACTTTCAACACAGCTGCAGCAGCCAGCTGCTGGCGCCTCTCAGGCTTCAGCCAGCTTAAAGCCCTCCTCAGCTGACGCTCCCTCTTCCACTCCCTCAGACCCCTCAACACCCCTACCTCCAGCCCCATCAAAGCTCCAGTCTGCACTGTCCCCGTCACCCCCCACCACCCCTAAGGCAAGCAACCTGGCATCAGACCCCCTGGCCTTCCTGCTAGGTCAAGCCCCCTTCAGCCCCAGTGGTCATCACGCCAACCAGCCCATCACGACATCACCTGCTGCCATCACTACCAGCAGTGCTCCCAATGTCACTCAGGCAGCTGTTCAGACTACAGCTCCAGGGGTGGCCAAGGCAGCACCAGGGGTGGCCAAGGCAGCTCCAGGGGTCGCCAAGGCAGCTCCAGGGGTCGCCAACGCAGCTTCAGGGGTGGCCAAGGCAACACCTGTAAGAGTATACAGCCCTCCGCCAGTGCCTGTGCTGCCCACTTTTGAGGTCTCAGGCAAGCGGCACAAGGGTGGTGTGGTGGCAGCGGCTGACATGGGCGACGACTGCATTGTGTGCTGGGCAGCAACGCGGAGCACGCTGCTCGCACCCTGCGGTCACAAGGCCCTCTGCAGGTGAGGTTGGAATAGCCTGGTAGCACCTTGTCACACAAAGCCCCTTTGCTTTTGTTTGTTGGAGAACCTTTGATTTATCTTGTTGAAGAAGAGCCTGATAGCATTATGTCATAGGAAGCCCCTTTGGTGTTGTTGTTGCTTGTTGGCAAAAATGCTGATAGCAACCTGTCACAGAAGAGCCCCTTTGGTTTTGCTTGTGGGAGACAAGCCTGATAGCATCCTGTCATGGGAAACCCCTTTGGTCTTGCTTGTTAAAGAAATGCCTGGTAGCATCTTGTCACAAGAAGGCTTCTTATTTTTGCGTTTTGGAGTAGCCTGGCAGCATCCTGTCACAGAAAAGCCCCCTTGGTATTGCTTATTGAGGAAAACTTTGACAGAGTCCTGTCACAGAAAAGTTCTTTAGTTTTGCTCGTTGGATAAAAGCCTGATGGCATCCTGTCATGGGACAGCCCCTTTGGTATTGTTTGTTTAAGGAATCTGCAGGCTCAGAGGAGTTCCCTTGTGGAGCAAGTACATTCCATGGCTCACTAGCATGATTGCATCTCATACCCTCCCCTCCAAGCTGTGCTGTCCACCTGCCTGCAATATGTGCCTGCACACACTAACAGCACAATCAGACGCATTCACAAGCCCAACACCAGCATTGCGTTGCCATCTGCATCACAACATGGCGTCGGGGCATGGATGCAAGTTGCTAGCAGTGTTGCACTGAGAACACCAATATGCTTGGTTGCTGTGTAGGAGGTGCACAATGATCTTGTTGGCAAACAAGGAGGCTGGAAGGCCTTGCTCATGCCCAATCTGTCGCAAGCAGGCAAGCATCTGAAAGACTTTTTGCGTGTTGGACCACATTATGTCTATGCTTGGCGCACTGCATGCAGCTGCTTGGTGGTATTGTTTGCTGTAAATCTGTATGTTTTCTGCGATCCCTGCACATCCTGGTATGGCATTGCAAGCTATATGGTTTGAGCATTATCTACATGTCTGGCTGTGGCATGTTGACCTGTAATGTGTGCACTCTCTGCAGTGGCCTGCAATCCATCGCTCAACCTACTTTGCCTGTCCTTGAGACGCACCAGAAGAGTGAATAGACAATGAGTGGAAAGCCAATGGTTGCTAATCACTGTGACTGCTACAGATCAAGCACAATACGGTGGCACTGGGTACCTGGCACAGGCCGAAAATTCAGGGCAAATTTGACGTTCTGTTTACAGGTGGACAGTTACATTGAGAGGGAGTTTGAGGCTTGAACAACTTGTTTACGTCATACAGACAGTCTTTGCCAGCAAGGCGCTGGGATGCCTGAGGCAACATTGCAGCAAGTGACAGCAGGGTTGTTGAGTGCTTTCCTTGCCAGCAGCATAGTGGATTGAAAGTGATGGTGTCTTGGATCATACAGTTTATGCGTGCAAGCCCTTTGCAGTACTCCCCCTTTGATACAATGCAAAATGCAAGCTTGGTACCGGAACTGTCTGAGTACTGTTTCCAGCAGGCGCCATGCATGCAAACATATATAGCCAACAGGCCAGCAGCAGCTTTAGGGATGATTTCTGAGGTACACAGAGCGACAGCTGTACAAGCAAAGTCTTGTCCTGCTTTTCAAACATGCAGCTAACAATGTGGCATGCACGGCTGGCATAAACAGCTGCAAGCAATTTTGTGAACGCCCATGAGCAGTCATGACTGATCAGGTGCTAGCTGCCAAGACGTCCTAGAAGGTGAATCATCAAGGTTGGCTACTACAATGCATGCAATTGTTATGCAGGTCCGACACTCGAGGCTAATCAGAATGCCCTTCAACATGCGACTTACATGCGCAGCGGTTGTACCGTTGTGTGTGCATGACCTGCCTCTACCAGGTGTACAGCATAGGTAGTAACAGCATCCTTGCATTTTGTGTCATATGGAGTTTTCCACATACAGTATGATTTAGAAGAAAGTGTGTCGGAAATCCAATCCATCAAGGATACAGTATGATTCAAGCAACAAGCATGCAGGGAGGGCGCAACACTGTTTTCCTTGGCATGGACAACATATCACAACAACGCTACAGCAACTCAAAGATCTGTTCAAAAATGTGCAAGGCTACACAAACATGTTCACAGCTATGTAGTATACAGTAGTAATTATGTATGCAAGTGCCATGTGTGAACTTCAGGCTTCCTGGGAAATGACATCGGGAAGCAGCTGCGAGTTATCGCCAGTCTTTCTGCTTGGAGCTGCAGGTCCAGCATGGTGGAACAAAACCAGGGTGCCCGTCAGGAATAGGAACACCTGAATGACGGCTGCAAGCTGGATGACTGATGAGTACAGTGCTGATCCTGAAAGTTGCATGCCGTTCTGAACAAAGGTTGTCTTCTCTTGCACTCCCACCTGCAATAGGAGGAGGCTACATATTGGAATCAGGATTGAAGGTATCTGTTTCAACTGTCAAATGTTGTCAAAGTTAATGCACAGGACGTACAAGGTAGCAATTCCAGTGATGTAGCTTGGAACAGTATCTGGCAGCTTGTCTATGCAGACTCAATGGCATTATTAACAATGATTCCAAACGCAAATGTGACTTGTAAGACACAAGGTACTTACAGCCATGGTAGCAAGTCCTGCAGTGAATGTTGCTCGGCCAAAGAACTGATGGATGGGCGCCATGGCTCGCCTGTTGCGGATTGCTACTTTTGGAAACAAGTACACATAAAGTCCCACCAGGTACTGCAGAATATTGATACTGTCAGCTGCAAGATAGCTCATCAGAAAGATCATTGCACCTGCAACCCTTCTCTTTGGCATTCAGACAGTGTCACTGTACAGCCTGATCAGACATGGCAGTCAACACCAAGACACCATAGACTTCATTGTGCATGGTTATGCAAGCTGAGGCAATTGCAGTCACATGTAGTGACATTCAGAATGCAACGTGCACGCAAAAGCAGGAGTTCACCTGTGCTGTCACCACTGACAGAGTGGTCAAACCAAGCCAGCTGTGCGGACTGTAGAAATTTGGAATGGCATCAGGCTTTTTCCGTGTATGGCTGGAGATTGCAGCTGCAATCGCTCCGATGATGCAGGCCAGAGCCAGGCTGTGCAGTGCGGCATGCAACTGCTTCCTTTGGGGCCTGCATGCACAAACAGCACGCCGCTCAGGATTCCCACGCACGCAAGCAGGCATCCTTCGGGAGTTTTAGATGTTGCGTCCGACTTTATGCAACGCATTGTTCAATGCGCCACAGCGCGCACCGTTCAAGGGCTGGTCCAAGAGGAGCACGGTAAGCCAACACTGCCTCTGCCATGAGGACAGGAAACGCGAGCGACATCAGCAGCGGATGCCAATTGAAGATCCCGGATGTGTCAGTGGCGTTTGTTCCGGTGCTAATTGCTGTGAATGCCAGACCTCCAAGATCTTTGAACACCCACACCGTGACCAAGATAAACGTTGTAAACTCACATCCTCGCGTCAACCAAGTGAACCACCTTGGAGGAGGGGGACCCAGGAAAGTTTTTGCAATGCCACCATCTTCGTATTCATCGATTGCCATCCCTGTTGGTGCTACACGTCGAGAAGCCACTCGCTGCAGTGCACCACTTGACCGATCAGTCAGCGCTTGCACGGCTGTGCTGCGCTATGCGGAATGCTGTCTTGCGCAGATACTCTGGGACTCCTGCAATACTAGTGCTGTGATCGCTGCAGGTCGACTTGTAGGTTCTGGTTCAGCTGAACCTTGCGTAAAAACGCTCGTGTCAGCACCTGCAAGTTAGAGTAACTGTACCGGTAATTCTGCTTCTTCTTGTTCTCTGTCGCACAAAGGCATCTAGCGCAGTCCATCCGTCTCATTACCTTCTACAAGTGCTTGTTTATCCTTCCTTGCAGTGCGATTTCTGAGATGCTGTAAGGCGCACGGTGCCTGCCAGAAAGGACGCCTCTCGATCATGCCATCGAAGCTGTCTCTAGCTTATACCTACGAACATTAGAGGTCTGGCTATAGTTGCAGCAGCTTGGCTTGTTGTAGCGAATTAGAGGCCAAGGTAAGCATTGAGACTTTCGAATGAATAGTTTGCAGCATGAAGTTTTCCAAGCTTGTTCAGCATCCCAAGTTGCTCTGCACGGGTTTTGACTGAACTCAGCTGCAGAGCATCATGGCAACGCCAGCAGGCACCTTCAGAGCAGACTGCACATGTGGAAAGGTGGTTTTTGAAGTCACTGGGGAGCCACTTGCTCAATTTTACTGCCACTGCACCGACTGCTCTAGGTATCACTCTACTCATTATGTGGAGGTGTTGGTGTACCCGGACAAACCAGATGAGGAGTCACACATCAGGCTTCTGGAAGGGGAGCAGTATGTCAACTGTTTCAGCAGTGGCGGGCAAGTGCGCCATTTTTGCAGAGAGTGTGGCACTGCTGTATTCAACAAGAAGGAATCCTCTGGCATGATGGGAACATTCCCTGTGCTGCTGGATGGCTTCAAATTTCAGCCCACCATGCACTTGTATTGCAGCCAGAGCAAGGCTTACTTGAAAGGCATTACTGATGGTTTGCCAAAATTCAAGGACCTGCCTACAGAGCTAGGTGGTACTGGGGAGTTTGCTGTTGCAAAGTGGCAGCGTGAATGGAGCAACTCACCAACACGATGTGCCAGTCCTGTGCCCAAGTAAGGTGGCCCATGTTGCCCATTTTTTTGCTGAACACCAGCATGTTATTTCTGCAGTCGGTTGTTTCGTTATAAGGACAAAAGTTGCATTGATATGATTGCACCACATCTGTGCCCTATATAATGGTATCAACCTGTTTGGGATTCATCTGGTTTTGACTGTTCATAAACTTCAATCTTAAGCAACTTGTACTGCACAGATCCTCAGTCCAATTATTGTAGTGGTCCTTGCAGCAAAGTTGTGTGAGGTTGCATGAATGACAGCTGTCAGCACAATTGCAACAGTTTCCACGCAATTGTGACAACCGAACAGATTTGCACTTTGCAGCAGAGATTGCAAAGGGACATTCACAGTCTGGAAATGCGCTGCACAGTACCATTTTCGTATCATCACGCTTGTTTCCAACAGTCGTTCATCAACCACACAAGAAACATTGCTATCACGACAGACTGCACAAGCATTTTTCAGAACCTGGTTTTTGCACATCATGTGAGACACAACGATGACAGTCTTGTCTCTAGTGTGCCATCTGAAGGGTTTCTGTGTTGCGCGTCCACAGTTCAATTGCACCAAACCAGACCATTGCTGCAACAAGTGCCATTGCGACTCCGCTCCACTGCACCTGGCTCAACGGGAGCTGACTGAACCTGTAGCATTTCCAAGACAATTAGCCCTGTTCAAGATCATGTTGCACACTGCAAACATGAGTATCTCAACAGTTGACCTTCAGATGGCATGACAGCACAAGGCCACAGAGAAAGAAGCATACACATGGTGTTCTGCAGCAGCTAGCATGCTGGCCAGAACGGGATGACTGCATTAGTATCCATGTCTGTGCCAAGGGCACAAAGTCATGACAAAGCTTTTGTACCTTTGCTTGAGCCAGACCAAACTTCCATTAGCAGAGCTTGTCAAGAGGTCAATGGATGGTGGGGCGGCCTGAACGCTGTCTCTGCAGGGAATTTCCTCTGCATCAATGGCCTGGACATTGCCCTCTATCCCAGCACCACCTTGGATGGCAGAACTACTCTCTGGGTGAGCATCCTCGCTCTGATCCTGGGTGGCTGTCTGGATGTCTGTCTCATTGCATGACACCCCAATGGATGCTTGCAGGACTTCAGCCTTGGCAACCAGAGACGTTGCTTCCTGCAAAACACCATGCTAATCTGCCCTGCCCTGCGCTAGCCGCATCAGAACATGCGTCTTGGATGAGCTAACCACAACTTGAAAGGCATGTTGCTGTGAGTGCTATAGGCATCCAAGCAAGTGCTATGTCACACTCCATTGAGCTGTCCTGACGTGTAGCCTTGCATAACAGCAGGAGGTGGTTCAAGATACTGCAACAATGTTAATGACACTGCAATGATCACAATGAAAATGTAGCAACCAACTATCTGATGGTGACGGCCCAGCAGTTTTGACAGTGGTCTGCCAAGCAGTGCAGGCACAGCAGATGCACAGCCCAGCAATCTTGACAGTGGTCTGCCATGTAGTGGAGGCACAGCAAATGCACAGGCAGCAAGCTTGTAAGTGGACGGACCAGGTCTATGATCCGTGTTCTGAGGTCAGAGAAGCACTGCACAACCCAGTTCTCCATCTTCTCATTCATCAAGTCCAGTCGGCTTTGCACTTCTGCCTGCTGCTGCTGCAATATCTGCTCCAGCTGTTCCTGATCCACCAGCGCATCTAGCAGACAACAGACGCTTTAGTAAATCTTGAAGAAGACAGCACAAAGGCAGCAGCACAAAAGCAGTGTCATTGCTTGCCAACCTTCACTGCATTATCAAGACATGATGCCAAGCAGTCTCAGCATCTTCAGCTTATCCCAAAGCTCACAGGTACATGACAGATGACACCTGCTGCAGCAGAGCGTGACCATGAGCATGCTGCAGAGACCAGAGCCTCAGAGTCAAGCATGTCACATGCTGCCAACTGCACAAGAGGGCTGCAGGCCCAAGTCCTGCAGTAGTGTGAAGGTCATAAAAGCATGGCGACCTGCCTGAGCTGTGCAACGCACAGGCCTCCTGGTCCAATGGCAATGTGCACAGTGCACAGACAGTGTAGATGACCTAGATGGTGTAGATGACCTAGATGGTTTAGAAGACCAAACCTGCCAGCTGATCCTCTGACTCCTCCTTGACAACCACAGCCATTGAGTTGCCATCAGCACTCTGCTGCCCAAAGGAATCTGCTCTTGATGGGGAGCCATAGAGCTCGTCATCGTCCTCTTCCTTTGCTGCAGGACATGCAGACGCACCATTCAGATGAGCTGACAACAAAATCCACAGGATGAAATGCATGGGTGCTGATCATGGTTTGTGCCGGGCACCACAGATTTGCTGCTGAGCATGCAGATGCATCAGTCAGATGAGCTAACAACAGTGCTCACAGAATGCAATGCATGAGTGCTGTTGACGATTTTTGCAAGGCACAGCAGATGTGCTAGGTCTGTGCTGCAGTGGACTGATGGGAGCAGATCAGCCAGGCATCTACTAGCATTGAGTCTGAGCAATTCAGCAGCCCGGATCCCTCGTTGACTGGAACTTACAAAAGCAAAGTCCTAAGCCCTCAAGTATGGCCTCTGAATCAGTGTGCTGGGGAGGGCGCACCCCGTTTGCAGTAATACAGGTGCAGCAATGTTGAAACCGTAAAGACCATGATGCACTGTGGCTTCACTTTGAGCTGGGTGCAGAAGCATAGCAGAGCACAGCCCGGTTCACAGAAAAGCAGATACAGTGACGGCATGTGTGATTTTTTTGCTGTGATCACATGTAGCCTGAACAGCTCCATGTGCAGCAAGCTCCTGACCCCTTACTTTGTTCCTGAGCTGCATCAAGCTCCTTTAGCGACTCCTGCTGTTGTGCTCTGGCTGCTGCTTCATCCAGGATGGCAGCCAGAGCTTCTTCCATGATGGTCCAGTCTTCAGGAGAGGGCAGCCTGTCCACTCGCCCCATCAGTGCGTCCACTTGCCTGTGACTAAGCAGCAAGTTATATCCACTGTTCTCGCCTGCTAATGCAGTGTCGTATGGCATGTACTTGAGGCTGGCCAGCATGCTGACACAGTACATGCTGTGCTTCCTCAGCAGCCCAGTATAATACCTGGCTTTTCATTGAATTGACGCCGAAAGGTGTAGTTGTTTCTTTTCTTTTCTATGCTGTGCTTCTGCAGATACATTGACTAAAGGAAGAAGGGACAGCTGACTTGCTTGTCTACGCAAGCTGATTGGGTGGTACAGGATGATGTTCTTATATGGTACACAAGGTGACTTGCCTGTCTAGGCGAGAAATGACCTCTGCCAGGTCCTGCTCAATGTGGTGTACAATCTGCTCAGGAAAACTGGCTGTGTCCAGCTGCTTCTGAGACAGCGCTGTCAGCTGCTCCTGCATCCAAGAAGAAGAGGAAAGTTATAAAGCTTTGACAATATTGACAGCAGACTCAAGTGACACCCAGTCGTTTGACAGGACCAACCACCAAGTTGATGATGGCTTACAGTGGCTCTGCACAAGACGTTTCAAACCACAGCTTGGAAGCAAGAATCACACTGTTATTTTGGACCTACCTGCATGCTGTCCAGCTGTGTCTGCACCTGCTGCTGGTGATGCAGGAAGCTTTGCTCCAGGGTTTCCACACGCTGTAAGGTCCTGGCGTCAACTGCAAGTCACAATACATAGTCAAACAGTTGGCTGGCTCAGGCGCAGTGGCCAGCAACCCAGTGCAAGCATGTACTGCAAATCTCTGGCCAAAGCTATGAATGCAGTGGACAACACTCCGCAAGCACCAAGTGTATGCAAGGAAGTTTTCAAGATCTGATGTTCCCTGCAATGGACACGCCTTTAATGCAATGCCATGCAGGTGTGTCCGTTTCAAAACAATGGAATGGTGTGCCTTCCTGGCACAATGCTACCTGAATAAATGGGTAGCAAGGTCTCAGCCCACAAAGGCCGCAAAGTGCCAGCAACAGCATCCTCCTGTGACAGCAGGAGACATACAGTGAGAGAGTGTACCTGCCATAAGAGATCCAGGAGACTTTCTGGCACTGCTGACTTCAGGCAGAGCATTCTCCTTGTTGTCAGGGTTGACACACTGGGGGGACTTCGGGGGTGACAAGCGGCTTTCAGGCTTGGCCCACTGAGGGGACTTGGGGGCTGGTAATTGGGGCTGTTGTGGGCTGTCAAACCCCTGCAGCCAGTGATGTATCCAGATGGCAAGCCAGACAAGGTAATGCTGCCTGATGGCATGTATATTCAGCAGCATGCTGCAGCAAATGACTGTGTGACACGAATAACAAGCTTAGTGTATTGGAGCCTGCACTGCCATACACATCGTTCAGCATGAGGCAGCCAGGGCAGCTTTCCATGCCAAGTGTGGTGTAAATACGCAACACAAGTTTTGCTGTAAGCATCTGTGCTAAGGGACCACCTTACATGGCACAGGGAGCCATGGTGACACTTATGTTTCTTACCTGAAAGACCAGGTCTTGCTGCATACGGTTGCTTGTCTTGGTCAACATTGATGTCAGTACAGGGGTGCCAGCACTCACAGCTTGTAGGGGGGGGTTACTCAAAGGCGCTGGCCTGGGAGGGCTACCACTCAAAGACTTGGCTAGCTCAGTCTGCAGTGCTGGCGCTGACAGAGGTGTACGCTTGCTTGCTCTGTCCTGCAGTCGAATTTTCACACCTAGGCTTCTTGTGCGTGTTTGCTGCACAGCTTTGCATGTATCAGAACAGGGCAAGGCACCTCTGTTTCTGAGTCACTGTCAGACAGGAATTCGACTTGATGCCGCCTTGTGCTGCGCCTCATCAACGACTTGTATGACATAGCACAGGTTCCACAGCTTTCCCTGGACCCAACAGGCTTGTATGCTATATAGAACTGCACACGTCGGGCAAACTTGAGCTCTGCACGTACAGGAGCAGATGGCTTGGGTGATGATATGTGCCTATAAAACTCGCTTGCTTCGTACACGGGGACGGGCTTCGTTAATCCGAAGCGGCTCAAGCTGAGCGCTTTGCAAGCTGATCTTCAACCAGTACACAGAGCGGGAGGCGGAGAGCAGGTCTGTCACTTTGCGAGGTTACTGGCACAAGGTATGTGCTCCTGAGCTACCTGCCGCGCCTGATGGTCTCGTTTACACAAGCGCACGAACTTGCACAGGCCAAAATGTGTGATTTTCAAATATCCGAAAAACGTATACGTGCCACGTGATCCAGCGCGCAGAGCGTAGACGTAACCCTGTTGACTAAAACCTTTGATCTTCCAACGCAGGGTTTTTTTTGGTGGCCAAGTACGGACTTGCCAGGCCAAAATGATCATAGGTAGATATACTGCACCGCATGCTGCACATAAACAACTTTCATCAGCCTCACGGATCTGCACAAACCGCTGCATAACACTGCATGCATTGAATAGACCACGCAACACATGTATATATGTACAGTCACAATGATAATCTCGCTCAAAATTGATAGTATATCCACTGAACCACCACGTTGTTTGGCTGAGGACATGTATGGTAAACCTAGAGCAGCTAGCCAAGTGCCAGTAGTTGAGTGTCTCGAGTATGACCAGTCTACTACCTAGGTATACCTGCTGGCATACTGACTCTACCTCAGCATGCTAGCACTCTCAGGCGTTGTTAACAACCGACAAATCGTTCGCAGACACAGCTTGAGTGACTTCAGGCGACTCTTAGTCTGAGACTTAAAGAGTCTGCACACAAATGTAAAGACTATCACCAAGACCTCCAGAATGGCATCTAGATGTAGAGCGATTTCAAGCTGAACAAAGGATTCTTTCACAACAGCGCTAGCTCATCATAGGAAGACCACGGCAGTTTGTCTTCAATGTCGTAATGACAATCACTCATTTTGCAGGTGGGGGAAAAAACATGATAGCAATCAAGCCCACCATGGACAGGTACAGCACAAGGGCTTGAGCAGCAGGGTTGGACAAGCCCTCTGAACATCTGAGGGATGCCCTCACTGCGATTTCTGTGGGTAGCCTGTCAAAATCCTTGAGGGGCAGCCTTTTGATTATTAATGCTAGCAGCATCAATGACGCATGTTTACATGTGCAGATTGCAGTACCAACAGTTAGTACGTTACGCTTAAAACCAAGTGCTGACCAGTCTTCATCCACCTTATCCTCAAATGCGTCAATCAGAAGGACCTCCTCTGAGCTAGTGGTCTGAGGAGCAGATGTAGCAGCATCCGACTCTGCCTCCTTTTCATCACTCTCACTAAACGCACGCAAGTCAGCACAGCGTTGGATACTTTTTTGTGCAGGGGCCCCTGACAGCCGGCAGTTGTGTGTGCCTGTGCCTCTTGCTGTGCCAAGAGCTGCCTAATTCAAATATATCTCCTCGAGAGATCCTTGCGGGCTGTCCAACCCTGATGAGCAGACACCATCAGCTGCCTACAGTCCTGAAATTGCTTCTATGCAATAAGTCAGTACAGACCCAGCAAGTACGACTAAACAGCTTATTCAGTATTTAATGCTCACAACAGCTACCTGAAGGCATCCATGTCTGCAAAAGTAGTAGTGTGCATTTTGAAAAGGCCCACTGGAAGTGTCTGGCCCCTTGGCCAGCAGCTCCTCCAGATCAGCGGGACTTTTTCACTGAGGTTTGATGATCGCTTTCTGTAGTTTGACGCATCTGTGATTTCTTGGTCCGCATTTGCAGTCCTAGCAACCAGGGGATGGCAAAACAAGCTGGTAGCCATATCTCTTGCTCACCATCTGCCGAATGATGAGGCCAAACCTTGATGCTTTATGTAGCTGAGCATGCACACAGTTCAACAGCAAACCCGGAAGCCACAAACAAGGGCTCTAGGCTGCATCAGGCACGATATGCGTAGGTTCAGGTGATCAATGTTGATAACAGCAATTGCTAACCTCTTGGCTGGGATCAGGTGAGCATATTTGCTGTAATTGCATCACAAACACCTGATCAACAAAATCTGCAAGATGCAGTCCCTGTCGGCCCCAAACAGTAAGTCAGAATCTGACTCTGCCTGATTACTTGTGAAGATGCAGTGGAAACAAGCTTCGGGCTTGTCTGACTCTAGATCAGATTTCAAGCAGAGAAATTGCATTGACTCTGCCCATATGTCTGAAATCTTGTGTTTCCAACAAGATGCACTGCTTTCACAATACCTGTTCCATGTCTAAATGCCCCAGAACAGTGCTTTCCTAGCATGCCAACTGTTTCAAAATGACAATCTTGTGTTTTGAAGAAGAGTTTCTTGATGGTTGGTCACACAGCTGGGCGTATGGCAAGTAGGAGTATGAAAAGTAGGAGCAAGGCAATTTGGAGAACGAGGCTCACCTCGTTGCTGGCCTCTCAACACGATGTTCATTTCCTCACGCAGACTGACCAGCTGGCTATCCAGCTTCTCCAGCCGGCCGTATAGGAATCTGACCTTCTCTCCATTTTCGGCCTGTTCGGCCGCTGTAATTGCAATCTTCGTCTCCGAGACCTCTCCAGAAAGAACGTTTATCTGCTGCTGTACCTTCTGAGCCTCTTCTCGTTTTAACATTGTGCGTAAGGCCGCTTGTCGAGCACACATAGAAACAAGCAGAGACGAGGTACGGCTACCAAAAGCAGTCTAGCAACATAGCTGACCTTGGGCTGCAGTGAAAAATTGAGCCGTGCAAGTTGGCAACGACACTGTTAACCGAATTCTCGGCAGGACACCAGGAAGAGCTAAGATCGGCATTGCAGGGGGGGGGCTGTCTGATTACGTCGCAGCCCCAGAGCTCGCTGCATCTGCTTGAAAAGCGCGAGATGTTGCCCCGCTGGCTCGGTGTACGTGTTTATTGTTTCGTTTCAGATGCAGCTTGTTCACCTTGCCTCCTCTTCTTTGACCTCCAGCAAATTCCTCCAATCCATGAAAAAGCTTTGGATTCTTGCCTGCATGTTGCCTGCATGTTGCATGACGCTCGTGGCCGGCAGACCTATCAGCCAGCGAATTTTTCCAGCTTTCAGCTCAGCCAGACGCAACATGTAAATAAATCTTGCACTGACACTGACTCACAATGCACTGCATACTCAGGCGTGGTCCCCGAGCCCCTGCTCACACACGATCCCTCGCGATCGCGCTACAGAGTTTGATTTAACCCATTAAAAAGCTTTGGTCAGCGATCACAAGCATTTTCTTGGGGCCTATCTGTGTGGCCAAGTGTGTGATATGCAAGCACTAGTGTACTGCCATTACTGCCAGGTCAAGATGGGTCGCCAACTGCCAGGTCAAGATGGGTCTATGGCAACTTAGCTCAGCCCTTTATAAACTTTGAGAGGGCCGCACTGGTGGCTGCAAGATTGGGTTCCAGGGGGGTCCATTGAAGCAGACTTAATCGCCACCCTCTGGACTGCCTGAAGGCCGATGTGAAATACATTAGCAACCAAGGCCAGGATCGCGGCGCAAGTGTCATTGCCATTGATTACATATGTACATAATTGCGTTTTGAATTCACTGTACTGCAGAACAGGCGATCGCGAAAACAGCTGCTGCGTTGCTGCAACACCAAATCGTATACTTACTTCGTCAGAAATCTTGGCAACGTGACTGAATTTTCGTGTGGTGACTACATCCAGGACTACACCTTCAACCAAGGCTGTACAGATGTCATCTAGCTGCTACGTATACAGGGCTCTGCCTACGGTTTGTTTGACACTCATAACATGCATTGTGATGCAGTTGTATAGAAGGTATGCAACTGCAGTATACGAAGCTTCTGGGCTGCTAGCAGCATTGCATTTTACTTACTAAGATAGAATCATGACCGTTTGGTCATGACTGGTGTGCTGACTCACTAGCAGTAAGTTTTTAAGACCTTTCATAAATTTTAAAGCACAAAGAAAGAACATTTGAGTTCTAGCATGAGTATCTCTGTCTACTGAAGGTCAAAGACTCTACCAACAAGACTTCCTTGAGCAGGAGGTAGATTTGCATGGTACTTACATACCTGTACCTCTAAACGTCTGCTTAGGTCAACTTTGCAACAGGATCATCTGCGTGAGCATGACACATTCAAAACAATCACAAACCCACTCATATATACTGACTTCTCATACTGCCAGAGCAAAGAGTATCTACCAAATTTGTGAACTTCAAATTTCCAGTCTACAGGACAAAGATCTACAACACTTCACGGCATTGCCGCTGCTGCCCTGACATTAGCATTGTTGGACTGATGCGCACTTGTTGCTGTGTACTGCTGCTGAAGGTCAAGCGCGTCTGCAAACCAATGCAATCCAGTCTCAGTTGATGTGGGTGCTGCTGCTGCCAAAGGCTGCGCTGTCACCCAGGTTAATGCTGCTTCTTATGCTGTGCGAGGCACTATTGTAACAGCTGACCTTCAAGATGTTAAATTTACTTTCAACTTTAAAAGCTTTTCTGGGGACCCAGCACTCCTGAGACTGCTGCCATGCATTTCTTGGATGAACAATTCCTGTACAGCTATCCCATAGCCTTTGCTGCACTAGCTTGCAACTTTAGGCAGAGACCTTCAAGCTATGTGCTGAGCTGCTCAGCTGAGGTGGGTGGACCTGGTCGGTGTGCACAACCTTCACACCTGCTGGTATGCCTATACTGGGCCATCATGGTGGTCTTCAAAGCCCTCAGCAGGGTAGACCACCTCGCAATGCCTTCGCCAAAACCTGATCCACACCTGCTGTGCTGACTCTGCTGCACCATCTGCTGCTGATGCTGCTGTCTGACCCTGTGTTGAGGTTGTGGGTCTGCTGAGGGGCAGGACACCTCCAGCAGTATCAAGCATCTTGAGGCGCACAGGGAGAACAGCTGTTAGGGGACGAACTTGCAGCTGCTCTGCCTCTGCGTTCATGCACAGCGTGTCCTGCTGGATAATCTGGGCAAAGCTTATGTCCCTGCAGAGTCACATGACTGGTTGGCAATCGGACAAGCTGATGTTGTAGAGCCACTGAGCAGTGCAGTCAGCTTGCATGAAGGCTAAAATCTTTAGTTATTGCAAAGATGTACGGCACCTGAAGAACAAATGTCAGAATGGATGGATGCACAGATGACAACCATAGTCATGTGAGCAAACAAGTCATCCAAAGCACAGATAAGCGGATTGAGCAAACCAACAAACAAACCATGAACGTGTACTCAAACCTCAGGATCTGGGCAATCGGGTGCCATTCAGTATACAGCTAGACCCAAAATTCATGAACAGGCATGACAACAAGGCACATGTCATCTGTGAGCATATGCATAGGCCGTAGCTGCTGAACAGTGATGTGCAGCCAGACTCAAGGCTCACCTGTACTCAGCAATGCCCGCGACCCAAACATCATACTCAGGATGGTTTGCCCATAACTCCCGGGCAGTGACGGCCCGGTCCATGTACTGCCTGTTCAGGATCTCCAGCATGTCATTCCAGGTCTTGCCAGGCCCGCCAATGCCTTGCAGCATGCCCTGCACCAAAACAAAACTCAGACTGGATCACATGGCAGAGTTACTAGCAGGCTAGCAGAGGCATCATCGAGTAGAGGCTACTGTGACTGTAGCAATCTAGCACACACATCTGCAAAGCTTATGGGCAGGTGGAACACCCTGCCGGCATGAATTGCCTTGTGCGCAGAACCAATACCTCTGCATTTATGTACACTTTGGTGTAAGTGGCTGTTGCTCGTGCAAGCAAGATGCAAAGATCGCATCAGAACTAGCTCACAAGGTGAACAGAATACACTGCAATGTTTTGTGCAGTAATTGCATCAGGCTGCTACCCATTGAAAGTCAGATGCAAGTGTCACGTCATACAAGCAGCATCAGGCATTGGCACCGCCAAGGCACCTGCAGAAAGTTGTGACCCTGAAGAGCCACCGCCGTGGTCTCATGGTTCACAATAGGACAGGACTCCACAGCCAACTGCTGGGAATGGAAGGCTCTGGACAGAGCTGCAATGTGAGCAGGCCGGGGGTCATGGCAGAGGCCTTCCACCACAGCAGCCAGCTTTGCCCGGTAGAAGCAGTTCCCATCCCCTGCAGATAGACACCCAGCATGGAGGAGATTGTGAACAAAGCAAGTTCTACAGCATGACAGAGGGTGCATGTATGCTCGGGTGTGTTTTGCATGAACGACGGCGGATGAAGTTTGGTATGTGAAGAATCAAGCTTAAAAGATGGTGCTTGAGGGTGGTTGCATCCTGCCTTTCAGCAGCCATCATGCAACCATCCTGATGAGTGCATTTTGACTTGATGCTTGTAATGACACGAAGAGCCACAATTAACAATTTGTAACCATCATGATCGCATAACATAGGCCATGTATGTTGGCTTCAGACACACAGTCATGCCACATTGTTTTCCTCACCTTTGATAGCCCGCACATCAGAAAATTTGCGCGGCAGGCGGTCATATGGGCTGTCTTTGTCAGCTCCTAGACTTTGTTCCAGGGGCACCTTTTTCCCAACAAATGCACACTCTCCAAGGCTCACGGCAATTCCCAGCTCGAGCTGTTCCTGATCCATTTTTTCTTCATATGACGCTAGAGGTGATAGCTGGCACAATGTAGCAGAGCTTTCAGATAGAATTTGAGGTCAGAGCCTTTGCACCAGACTTCATTGCTGCAATCCGATTAGTGAAGCCGATCCTTTGGTCGGAATGCAGCTATCAAGTCTGACGCAGGTTTGACCCCACCCAAAGGCAATTGACGTTACCCTACGCTGCTGTCATATTATTGACTGGAGTCGTGTGTCTGCACTATGTTGCAGAAAATAATCGAAACATGGATCAGGCACAAGCAAGAACCAATTCCAAGCAAGGCATACAGGAGGGATTCGTGACCGGCAGAGTGGCTTGCAAGCGCCTGAGTCTTAAGGATCGCATATGCAGAAATGCCTTAGCCTGCGCAGCTCACCGCACAAAAAACAGAAGCGCAAAGGGCGCAGCATGCATTTGTGATGCAATTATAAACAATGTATGCAGTTGCAATATGGCATGTTGTCTCAACACTTCCATTGCTGTTTGCAACACAGTTAAGCACACATAGAACCTTCATGATTGTCCAGTATATTGAGTTGTAAGCAGTAAGAGTGTAACACTCCTCCTGAAATAACATACGAGCATCTGTGAATTTAGCATGAATAAATCTATCTACTAAAGGTCAATGCTTTCCGAACAGAACATGTTTGTGGACTGAGTGGCGCCCATTGGCCTTGAAGTGTCTGTCAAGGTCTATTGGGAAACCGGATCATCATGACACATTCAATTGCATTTGCATGACACCACAAAAACAATCACAGACACAGTCAAACCCACTTCTCACACTGCCAGAACAACCACTTTCTACCAAACAAGTTCCTCCAATTTGAACTTCAATGTTTCCAGCCGACAAGACGAAGATCTGCATCATTACGCTGCTGCCCTGACACTAGCTAGCTATAGCAACGTTTGCCTGATGCGCGTGTTGCTGTCTATCGCTGATCAAGGACATTGCTGAACAAATGCCTCTTCCAAATTGCATCCTTGGGTGATGTGCTGCTGCCAAAGGCTGCGCTGCCACCCATACTTCTGCTGCTTCCTGTGCTTTGGGAGGCGGTACAGTAACAGCTGTATTTCAAGAGGTAAGGTTTAGTCTCAAGCCTGGAAGCTCCCCTGAGGACCCAGCACCCTTGGGCTGGAACTGCTGAGGCTGCTTCCAAGTAAAAGGTTCCATGCTGTGGTTGCTGCCATGCTTTTCCTGGACAGACAGCTCCTACACACCTATTCTATAGACTTTGCTGAAATAGTTCAAACCCCTTCGCAAAAGATGTTCATGCTGAGTGCCCAGCTGATCAGGGTGGGACCTTGGGTTTGTACATACCCCTCACGCCCGCTGCCATGTCTTCATTTGCCCATCCACGTTTTCATAGCCCTCAGCAGGGTACACCATCTCGTAGTGCCCTGGCCGGAACATGATCCACACCTGCTGCGCTGACTCTGCTGCACTCTCTGCTGCTGATGCTGCTGTCTGAGCCTGTCTTGAGGTTGTGGGTCTGCTGAGTGGTAGCCCAGGCTCATATGTGTCGACACGTGGCACAGTCTTACTGGCATCAAGAACCTTAATGCGCACAGGCAGGACTGCAGCAAGCGCCATGGCATGCAGCTGTTCTGCCTGTGCTGTCATGAGCAGCGTCTCACGCTGTACAATGGCATCATAGCTGAGCGCACTGCACAGCAACATGGAACCGTCAGTCAGACATGCTGACGTTGCGGGTCCATTCAGGTCAGTGTGGCTCATATGCAAGAAGAATGGATTCTTGAGCATTTGCAAAGTCTGTAATCAGGCAAATTCATATGCATGTGCAGATGCTGCTCAATTCTGCAACTTTGTATGCAACATGTGCATGTGGTGATCACATGGGTTCGGAGTGCTACCTAGAGCAGGAAGTATGCCTGCTTGCAAGCACCTGAGCATGCGTGACAGCGCATCAAGACTCACAGCGCACCTGTACTGGTCAATGCCCATGAGCTCCTCATGCTCAGGCTGCTTTGCCCACATCTGCATGGCAGTGATGGCTCGCATGAACTGCACCATAGCCTGGTCCATGTGCTCGTTGTTCAGAATCTCCAGCACGTCATTCCAGGTGTTGCCAGGCCTGCCAATGCCTTGCAGCATGCCCTGCACCAAAACAGCATTCAGATTGAATCATTTGGCAGAGCCACTAGGAGGCTAGCAGACGCATTCTTGAGCGGAGGCTGCTGTGACTGCAGCCATCTAGCATGCAAAGCTTGTATGCGGGTTAGGCGCTCTGACTTGTTTAGCGCGAACTGCCTCATATGCTGAACCAATTCCTCTGCACTTGTGTATGCTTTGGTGTAAGTGGCTTTTGCCCATGCAAAAATGCAAGCGAGATGCAAACATCACATCAGAACCAGCTCATGAGGTGAACAGAGTGCACTGCAGTGCATTGTGCAGTAATTACGGCATGCTGCTGCCAGATGGAAGCTGTAAGTCAGCTGCAAATGTCATGTCATACAAGCAGCATCAGGCATTGGTACCACAAAGGCACCTGCAGAAACTTGTGGCCCTGAAGAGCCACCGCCTTGGTCTCATCATCGATGGCGGGACTCCACACCACATCCTGCTACCTTGTTGCTATTCAGTTCTTCCAGAACAGCTGCAGCAGCCTACAGGTTGCACAAACTGCTTGGCATTTGAACACGGTGATTGGGAGACAGTTGACAGGCAACTGGTAGACAGCACTAGGTAATCAGTAAATGATGAACAGTGGATATTGACTGCACAGGAAAGGCAAGCACATACGACACAAGAGACAGACCATAGTATCATCCTATGCTTGACAGGGAGAATCAAGCAAGAGTTTCATCATGTTTCCAATGTCTTGTCGATCTGTCTAGCACAACTTATGTATAACGTGAACTTTGTAAAGGTGTACTGTGTATGCCTCCCCCTCCCCACCCCCCCTAACAAAAAGCAAGAAGAAGTATTGTTCTGTCAGCAGAGCACAGGCAGTCATGACAAGCATATCACAGCAGCATCTGATGTCATATATGTGTGCATGCATCTGGGTCTTACCTGAAATTCTGCTTGTTCCAGTAGAATATTATATTTCTGCATTGCACCAGATCTCCAGAGGTACATGTACAGTCGCCGCAGCAGCCAGTGCTGCTGTAGAGCCACAGACCTAGCAACCCCCCCCTCCTCAAACTTGTGACCGAAATCGGCTCTGAGTTGGGTTGGCAAGAGGGGGTCGCTGAGTTGGGCTGAGATCACTGTGCGAGTCATGAATCCTCCCATCACTGCAGTGCATCCCCACATACATACGTTACCTCAGCTGTGTGAACAACTATTCTGCAAGGTTCAAAAGTGTGTGAGGCACCAGCAAGCAAAAGATGCATTGTGTGTCAGTAGCCTGATCTCTGTGAAGTCTGGCAGCACGCCTGAAACCCATTGCAACAATGACATGGAATGATCTGTAAGACGTTCATTCTTCTGGGGTGGAATGCTCATGCAATTAGAAACAGAAGGTATCAGGTATCAAAAGCATGCACGAGCAGCAGGGCTCTGCCGTAAAAGCTACAGGCAAAGGGTTTGAGCAATGGCAGCCAAAGGTGAGTCCATTGTACTGATTGCAAGCATTAGCAGATGCATATTGCCGACAGCATCATCAATGCATGTGCATGCATATGCATGTAACAAGATCTTGTACCATAAAGCTGTGTAGATTGACATCATTTGTGTCATGTCGTGATGATGTTACTACATCATGACATGAATTCTTTCACATGAACCTTTCATGAGAATTATGACTGGTTGACCACATGATTTGTTCATTGGGCACTGGGTTAACCAATTGATTGATTGGTCTGGCACTGGGAACTGGGCATCGAAAAATGAACTGATTGAATCCATGGGTATCTGGTTGAGCAGTTAACTGATTGCTGGCCTGACAGAAGGTAGTTGTATGCCCAGATGGCATCTGACTGCCACAAACGCAGCACAGCTCGTCCTGCCTCAAAGCAACAGAATGCTGTGCTGTACTTGGTGCATGCCCACCAGGCACCAGGAGACACAGCAAAAGAGGCGGCAGACCAGAAAGTGCTGCTTATGCTGTTATGCTGAAAGCCTGCATGATACAAAAAGACCAACATGAGGGTTCAGTCAGTGGCTGGACCATCTTTGCGGTGTAGCAGCTACATAGTGGCTCACACAGCATGTCAAAGCATGGTTTGCAAAAACAAAGCTGTCAATCAGCATGCAGGACCAAAACACTGCATAGAGATGTGAGGTGTGGTGATACAGTAACATAGCATAGGGAGCAGTCATTGATGACCGCCTGCTCAAGGTGTGCAGCAAATTGCACTTAAGCAGGTGGTCATCAACGACTGCTTTCCCCGTGCTGTGTTGCTACATCAAGACATCTTCCCCCTTGCTGCACACCAGCATCCCTTTGACAGTACAAATCTACCCATACAGTGCACTTCATCATATTCACATCATGAGAGGTGCCCATCTGCATGAGAAACACAACTGCACATGACGGTAGAAACAGCATACCAAGCGTAATTGCCCAGAAGTGCAGTCCACACCCATTGCTGATGTCATTGGCAAGCTTGAGAAGCAACCCCAGACGGGCAATTTCCACAAAGCGCAGATACCCCCTGGTGTGTCTTGGCTGAATGGGCAGGCAGCGGCATGCATGCTGGAAGGCAACCAGGGCTGCAAAGATGGCTGGGCTGACAGCATAATGGCGGTGCAAGCCGCACATCATCAGCAAATGCTTCACACCTGCAGAGCAATGCAGTTTTTGAGCATGCAGACTCTGAGCTGGCTTTGAAGCAGTCAGGGTGTACATGTTCAGGGTGAACTGCATAGGTTGCTGAAGGAATGCTGCAGGTGCATGTTGTTAGTCTCAAACGTCAGGCAGACGCAAAATGAGAAGCTAGCTTCAGCCAGGTTACTTTCTGCAACTGAGTCAGCATGCTTGTTGTCTGTCATGCTAAGCTTGTTTGCCTGGCCATGTTGCAGGCCTTTGCAAGGTTGCCTGGTTTTTGCAAGTAGTCTGTGGACACATTATAACATCACATTGTGAAGCGGCGCACCTATATAATGGTTTGCAGCGTTGTAGGCAAAGCTGACCCCAAGCTGACGACCTATGCGAGATGGAGGCAAATTCGTGGCTATTGCAATTAAACCCATAATGATGACGGGCACCGTGGGTCCCTCATCTTTCAAAATGTACAGCCATAACGTTGCATCATTGACATGTTTTTCCTTCATAACTTCCAGGAAGTCACGGCACCAGCACAGTAAACCTAGGTAGGAGTGTGGCTCACTGCGTGTCAGCAAGCACATGATGGTCAGGGTTGTTGGAGTGTCATTTGTCTGGCATGGCAACATGCTCCTGAAACTATGCACTGCCATTCACACCACTTTGACAGCAAGACATGGTGCGAAATCGTGCCAACCTCTTCAGCAGAAGGAGCATGATGAGGTATGCTGATCAGGTCCTGTCTTGTCGACTGCCAAGACAAGAACTACCCAGCAGAGCTGCTCATGACCAGATATACCTGACCCTAGGGCAAAACACATGCTCAATGAATGAATGAATGAATGAATGAATGAATGAATGAATGAATGAACGGACGGACGAGTGAGCGAGTGAGTGAGTGAGTGAGTGAGTGAGTGAGTGAGTGAGTGAATGAACGAATAAACGAACGAACAAACGTATCAGTGAACAAATGAGCTAGCCTTCCTAGAAATACTAGCAGGCATCTTTCCAGTTCGCTGGCTGACGTGACACATGATTTACCTGTGACTGCAACCGACAGACTCCAGGACCAGAAACACAAGATGACACATTGTCATGATGCAACCTGCAGCATGCAAGCAGCAATTCAGCTTGGGCATCACTCTTTGGGAAAGCTAAGAGATGGATCAGCATGTGCAGTATAACAGTGGGAGTGATGGCTCACCTAAAGGGATTGAAAACCTCAATATGACTTTTGTGATGAGGGAGAGTTCATCACTGTCTAGACCTTCAGCTGGCGTTACTTGCTTAATGTCGGCTGCTGGTGGCTTGATCATTTCTGCAAGTAGCTCAGAAATGGGGTCTGTATCATGTAGGTCGCCTTCACAATAGTCAACACCTTCTGTGCACGGATGTTTCTCATGACACATGTCATCTGTACAGTGTAGGCCATCTTCGTAATACCCGTCATCTGCACAGTATGGGTCATCTTCATAATACAAGTCATCTGCACAGTATGTGTCATCTTCGTAACACAGGTCATCTTCGTAACACAAATCATCTTCATAATACAGGTCATCCTTGGAGTGTGGACCAGCATGATAGCATGCATCATTGGCAGGACTGCCGTCGTCTGCAGTCCAGACATGCACTCAGTCTACCCAGCTGACCCGCTCGTATAACGTTTTGTTGTAGAAGTTCTGTGAGCTAAGAGTATGCCACCGGTGCGGCTGCAGTGCTCACCTTGCTCAGGATCTGGATAAGGGCGGGAGCCAATTGTGATATCAATGAAGTAGTCATCATCACTGAGTTCAGCAGAGACATCAGGCTCTGTGCCATCAGCAGGTTGTGCTGTTCTGGCAAGGTCAGCCTTCAGGCTTTCTAGCAGGTCTTCAACCATTTGTTTGGTAACCTGTTCATGCTGCCCATATTGATGCAAGAAGTAGGCTAAAGAAGTGCCGACTGTCATGTAAGTGTCGCTCTGACGCAGGCCCCACGCCGCCAGCAACACGCAAACAATGAGGGTAGCAGCCGCAAAATATCTAGCAGGCAATACTGATTCTAAAATTGGCTGCTTTCTGTGTGTGACATTGACACGACCTTTTTCTTCACCATGCAATTCCTGACGATACTGCTGCAACTCGACAGCCGACTTTGCAGCTTGTGCAACCCTCAGCGCCTGTTCGGCCATGGTGATCACTCGTCAGCGACCTTCTGACTGGCCTGGCTGATTGAAGCAAAATCACTACGATAAAGGGTTGCCTGTTGAAGAAGAAAGTTTCTAGACTACAGCCGTCGGAACGAACCTGGAATTTGTCACGCCTGTCTTGATCAAGGTGCATTGCATTTGCTTCAATTGCTGAATGCCTGAGCGTTACGCCGTAACGCCCACGCGAACCACCGAGGTATCACCTTCAAGTGGCAAACCAGCAACAGGCCAGCGCTACACGAACAAGGTACATCGAATCTGCAAAAGTGCTTGCATTTGCGACGGATCTCGGCTAGCTCTTGCCAAGCTTGCTTTCGTCAGATCTGGTAGACGCCGCAACGCAAAACACTGCCTCACAAGACGCAGGCCGGCAGGCTCTCACGAGATCACTCTCTCTAGGGTCAGTACAGGTCACAGGTCCCGGTTTAACGACGTCTCGTCAACCCGTTGTGCAACTTTGGCTTTGAAAGTCTGTTGAAGCGAACGCGGATCTGCGGTGGAGCCCACAAATTTGCGGCAAAGCCGCCGTGAGATGTCTTCCAAACAAGGTGACACGACTCGCCAAAGCTTGCTCACGGCCGAGCAACGCGAATACCTGCGTGAGCACCAGGTAACTTCAGGGCTCTATCTGCGCTCTTTTGCTGCAGGCTTTGCATTCTGAATGCATTACAACTTCATCTCAGCATTGCCTGCATGTTGCTCTTCTGTCAGCATATGCTACGTGCTTCCCCAGGTGATGTCCATTCCTCAGCTTCATCAGCTCGCTGGCCAAATCAAGACCCTCAGGCGCATTCGGGAGCAGCGCAAAGCCATGCAAAACAAGCAGGGCTTCTTCCGGCCCAATGCTCCATCTGCTCCCTGGGGCGTTGATCTGAACCGTGGCAACATCTTTGAGGGAGCCAGCAAAGCACAAGACAGCGCTGCAAAGCAGATCAAGCAACCTAGCAAGAAGGCACCCAGAACCCCAAAGATCAAGCCACCAGCAAAGCGAGCAAGGTGTCGCACTTCGTAGTGCTTTTACTGCTTTACATGTGGCTGCCTTGACAATACACCTCACATGCTGATGAGCCCAGATTGCTGTTGGTTGAGCACCATACAACATTGCATGTGCAATGTGTTGGCAGATCCGCATTGGGCAACTGCTTACGGAATCCCCCAAATGCAACTCTATCAAGACTCTGCACAGCATGTCACCCTGAGTCTGCAGCAGTGAAAAGCCAGATTGCAACTTGACAAAGAGTGTGCAAAGTATGTCACCGAGAGTCTGCAGCATTTAGAAATAGATCCTGCTACCTCCGTTTACACAGGCAGTCTAGCCTACTGGACAAGGAGTCTGATGTAGAAGAACAGGAGGAGGACACAGCAGCTGACAGTGAATCAGATGTGGATGGCCAGCCAGCTCGAGACATCAAGCTCAGACCGCGCAAGCGAGTGAGTTTCAAGTTGGATGATGCGCCTTCTGCTGACGATGCCTTTCAGGTGGGCACACTGCAACAATTACCTGCAATCTGTGGTCAAGCAGAGCATGTGTTATGTGTGTCAGACTGTGTGTCGTACTATGTGTCACACTATAAGCATGCTGCAAGCCTGCAGATCATTTTCATTTCTCTGCTGTCATCAACCATGTTTGCACAACAGCCTCTCAGCAGCCCGGCCAGCCATTGGGCTGCGCAACACTGGTTGCTACTGGAATGTAACCAAACTTGTCAATACTGCAATTCTTGACTGGTACTACTGGATTGCAGGATGTGGATGATGATCAAGGCAGCAACAGCAGCGGACAGTCTGATGGCTCTGGGGTCTCTAACAAGGGCAAGAAGAAGCAGAAGAACAGACAGAGCAGCAATAGCGCGAGTAGTGCTGAGGGCTTTGTTGAGGTGGAAGGGGATGAACCAGCCCAGCTGATGACCATGTTACCGGTAAGTGGTTGGTTTCAAAGTTTTGATGTTTCATCATGCATTTTGCCAAATGATCAATAGGTCCTGGCTTGCCCCTATAAATGTACGACATCCTTAGTTGATTGATCAGTTGATTAAACTGTTCAGCATGCATTGCATTGAAGGCAAACACACATATGGCAGTTTATTCTCTTGTCTTTGCAGCAAGCTGCAGCAAGTTGTGGTGCTTGTGATGAATCTATGCATGCCTGTGTTATGGTGCGGTCATCTGCTTGGCTGTACAAATCCTCGCAGCATCATTGACTGACACAGTTGGCTGAGGCTCAAATGCCGATATGTGTAGCTCATTGTAGCTCACACGCATAGTGTGAGTTTGATGATGAGCCTGCATTTAGGTGTACTGCATCTGTCTGTTTGTGCAGGTGAAGCTGGATTGGGATTCTGATGATGAAGCATGCAATGTCTGCGGCGATGATGAGCAAGCAGAAGGGTAAGCCTGATAGTAACACATGTGATGAGTACATACCAATCTCTATCACTTACGACGTATGCGTCAGTGCATAAAAATGTTGGCTTCTGCCAACAATGTCACATCTTCATCACTACTGCATGAACGTATCTTGACTAACTTCTTTTAGCGTGGGGTTGCTCACATTAGTGGCCAGGCTGTAGACTACGTTTCTATTTGCACAGCAGTGCCAGCACAATTGCAAGCCTGCTTCAGTTGTGAACGCTCATTCAGGACAGGTTTATAGCCGATTGAATGGTGCAGGGTCTACATTGGCTGAACTCTGACCTGATCACCTGTTCAGCTTATGCCAGGTGTTGCATGCCTTCAGATCTTGTTACACTCATGGCAACAACAAGCCATGCTTCGGCCAATGACCAATGCATGTACATGCAGCTGCAACTATGCATGCATGCGTGCATGCAAACTGTGTTTGTAGATTGTGTTTGCCTCATGCAGGAATGAGATCCTGCTGTGTGATGGGGAGGGCTGTGATGTGGCGGTGCATCAGGCCTGCTATGCAGTGGCTCGGGTCCCGCGGGGCAAATGGTACTGCGACGCATGCAAAGACAAGCTAGATCTGGCCAAGCCAAACTGCGTGTGCTGCCCTGTTGTGGGTGGGGCCCTTCGCAAGGTATGCAACAGCCATGCCCTTTCAGCTTGCACCAACAGGTCCCAATAGGTACGATACATTAGCTGGCAAAGGGTGATGGATGGCGCATTAAGGGCAACTCATCATATTGTGTAGTTAGGACCTTCAGATTTAAATGAGGGAGTGGCTGCTGCAACAGGAGTGAGCTTTTCTTGTGCAATACCACTGCTAAACCCGAGGATGTTGTGCAGGGAAGCATGAGCATTAACTCAGAGCTCAGTGACTTTCACAGCAACAGGTTGTTGCCATGTTTTGCCCTCTTGCGTTGCCTCTGCGACAGACTTGAACTCCTGTGGTGAACTTGCCAGGTGCCATCGTTGGGGCCGGTCAAAGCGGCCCAGGGCTACCCCAACAAGAAGCCCTACCTGCATCTGGCATGTGCCCTGTGGACCCCTGAGATCCTGATCAGTGACCCCGAGGGGATGAGGGGGCCCAAGCTGGATGCCCTGAGGCAACACAGGGTGGACCTCACCTGTGCCATTTGCAAGCAGGCTGGTGGCGCTGTCATGTGAGCTTTCTTTGCCTCTTTTCATGCTATCACATTCTCTGCTTTCCGTCTGCTTTCAGCTTGCTGACAACTGTCAGCTGCTGGCTTTCAGGTATACAGTATGCTCTTCTCAATCCTGAAACATCTATTTTGGTTCAGCAACATCATTCCTAAACAAGAAACCTACACTCAGAACTATCTGGGGACATCCAAAAACACGTTTCCACTTTGTGGAGATGTTTCAGGCATTGCTCAACAGTGAGCTGAGTCTTCATTGCCTGACCGGGGTCACCATGCTATGTGAACATAAAGTGTGAGAGCGGTGTTGTTTTGTGGTGTGTAGCCAATGCAGCTTTGGAGTGTGTTGCCGGTCCTTCCATGTGCTGTGTGGACGCCACGTCAAGGCTGCAGCAGCCTTCAGACACACTGACGGACACCCTCTGGCCTTCTGCATGGAGCATTCCAAGGAACGATACCAGCGTACCAGAGAAAAGGTATGCACCTGTTGTAGTGCGATCTTTGAATCTCACAATATGTTTGTCAGCACTAGATAACACTGATGCACAAGGTATGTACAGCTGTATATAATAGCTATGGTCGCCAGGCAGAACCTGTAGCAAAGTAGATACATGTGCAATTGTCTTTACTGGTGTGACAGAAGATGCAAAAGCCATTTGCACTGGGTCAGCATTCAAAAGTTCCTGTGAATGACAATGAAATGGCTGACTGCTCAAGTGGTCACTGCATGCCATGAGTTGCACTCCTGAAACATATGTGTGTGCCTGAGCATCAAGTGTAGTTCAGGCTTTTTGTATTGGCATGCAGCTGATTGCTGGGGATGACTTTGAGCCAACAGCATCTCAGAATCTTGAAGATGCAGAGGCAGCTGCTCAGGCAGCTGCAGATGAGGCAGGGCCCTTGCAACCCAATGACTATGAGATTCAGAGGCAGCGCAACATTGACCGCAACAAGCAAATGCTTGCAGACCTCAAGCGGAAGAGCTTGTGAGCTGCAACAACATCATGAGCCCTAAGCAGTTGTGAA